>OLQY01002800.1_pt1 | contig 10032 bp, 26 predicted proteins | sample 1672851 | NCBI WGS metagenome assembly OLQY01 (sample SAMEA3136730, study PRJEB25190) | human gut metagenome | reverse complement strand
ATTATCTATAAGCATTGCTAACTTGTTCCTTTCCCGATATAGTCTAGCGTTCTCTTCTGCTGTCACGTACTGTAAGTTACACAGTCTATTGTCGTGTTTATTGCCATTGATATGGTCAACAGTTAAATCAGATTTACCTTTGAATAACTCCATAACTAAACGGTGTACTCTTACATTCTTTCCGTTTAATTTTAATCTTGCATAACCTGAATTAGAATAATCAAACTTTAAAAACTTATTGCTTATCAAAGAGTAAACTCTTCCGTCATTATAAACCAGATGAGTATCTTTATACTTCTTATATTCAATATCCATATATACACATCTCCTTATAGCTTAATAGCAAGCCATATCAATAGCCATAGCAATGCGAACACTGGGTTAACAGCTAACAATAATAACAACAACGCTATACGTGGACTGATGAACAACATAATAATAAATAATAATATAATCATTCGCTTCTCCCTTATCGTATAGAGCAGTAGGGAATCGAACCCTACACCACGTCAGTATACCTTATTACTCTAACAGCTGTCTTGTATAGACTATACACCACTAACACAACAAAGGGAGTCGCACCCTCATCTTCTCTTTGCAGAGCTGTAATACTATTATACTATGCTGTGTTATTATATGCTTTCAGCCTTCTATGACGTACTAACATATAATAAATAAAGGAGAACACGAGCAGAAGGAATCGAACCCACGTTTACAGGTTTGGAATCTGTAGCATTACCACTATACTATGCTCGCAATATGCAAAGGGCTGTTAACCAAGGCATTCCCGTCACCTTGCACCCTATGCTTGGCTGTTAACTCTATAACATTTAAGTACCGTCAATCAGTACACCACGTTTAATACTCCAGCTACTACCAATAAGATAGGCGTAAACACACTCAATGCAATAGCTAGATAGTCATGGCGATAGTACCACTCTTTAAAGTTGGTAACTGAACCTACACCATATAAAATGCCAAGAATAATCAAGGCAATATTAATTACAATCATTTATTCTCCTGACTTTCTGCATAGAGTAGGATACAAAAGGCGTCAGCTTGATCATCGTTGATATCATCATCAGGTACTATGTTATAGCTCTTAAGTATCTCAATGCTTTGTTCTTTTCTTGCTTTGCTTTTACCTTTGATTAAGTGATAACCACACCATTTGGAATTAGGTATATCAACATATCCAATGTTATGACGGTTACGCATGACTCCTAAGAATGAACCGTTAGCTCTAATCAATGAGATGTTTCCCTTAGACTTGAACGTGATGATAGGCTCTTCGATATAAATAAAGTAATCAAATAAGTTATAATGCTCAATGACTTCTGTTATACCGTCAGCAATTTGTTTTGCACGTTCCAAAGGGTCTTTACTTTTACCACCTGCAATTGAACCGACTACATACTCATTTGTCAAAGGATTGCGAAATGCATAACCAGTATTAGAAGTGCTAAAGTCAATCGCTAAGGCTTTGCTCATAAATCAGAACTCAATTCAATATAAAGTTCCTTAGTAATTTCTCCAATATCAAATAAGTGTTTAACATAATGTTCATATTCAATCGGAGTCAATACTTCTTTTTGTGCTAAAATATGTTCTTTATCCATTTCTTTATTCTCCCTTAAAAATTAAAGCTGTATCAAGATTAATCAAACCACATTCAACAGCGTTAAGTAAGAACTCGTTAAAGTCAACTTTTGACAATGTTTCTTGCTTAAATAATAGCTGTTCTTCTGTCATTTGCTTTCCTCTCTTAACTTGATATATATAGTATACCATACGCACTTTTTGGAGTAGCGTTATCCTCTGTTATGTAAACTATGATTGACTTTGTAGGCATTTTATGTTATACTCTTTATAGGAGGTAACGATGGTTAGAGATAAATATTTGATGTACTTAAGACAGCAAGAATACAAGAAGCGTATTAAAATTAAATTAGATAATACAAGAGCTAGAATGAACAGAGAATACATGAATCAGCCAGAAGTAGATAAGGAAACATTAAAACTATGGAACAATCAGCCAGCAATACATTTTGATTTAGGGAAAAATAAATAAATTATATTAAAAAAAAAGAAATTAGCCCCTTAGGGCTTTTGTTTTACGCTTAACCGAAATTTGACAAGAAGTGGCAGAAAGTAAGTACAGTGAGTGTCCTGTTTGTAAAGTATGGTCTCAGTAAGTACAATGTCTTTCTTGTTGGTAAGATTTCCAAAGGAATTGTGAAAGGTTTAACTAAATATTTTAAGAAAACAAGAGCAAAGCCCATTGTATAGCTATTATTAATTTAGGAACATGTTTCTTCATTTTATTAAAATAAAAAACAAAATGCTTATAAACCGCGTGGCTGTCAATGAAACAAGACTAAAAAACTTTGTGAACCTTGTGAAACTAAAAAAAGGGCATGTTATAATATAATAGATAGGAGATTAAATGGAAGATAAAGAATTTTTGATTAAAAAAGTAGAAATACTAGAATCAGCAATCAAACAAATGGCAGTGATCCAATATGAACTAGATAAAAAGCTAGGAGAATTAGAGGGATTAGAATAATTTACATAACACATGATAACTCAAAGTGTAAAATGCAATATGTTAAAATATAAATATCTAATAGTTGACAAGATGAAAAAGTTTTGATATTATTATCTATGTAATTGAATATATATAACCCATAGGCGGTTGAGGTACGAAAGTATAGCGATGTGATAAACATCAAAGCGAGCTGAGTAAGCTATGAAGCCGAGAATACCTGATTACATAAACCCCATGTAACTCTAGAAGAGATAGGTATTTAAGTTTAAGGTGTCTTAGTTTTTATGCTATTTGGAAGCCGTTGTTTGACTTACTTACTGAAATTGCAGTATCATTTACTGACAGGTTGTGCTGATTAGTTTATGCCAATTCACAGCACGTAAAACTAAACGAGCGAAGTAATTACACCAAAATAGAGCTTACGACAAATAACAAATTAACTTTCAAGCAAGAATCTCTAGTAATTACTTGACGGGGGGGAAAAACTCATACAAAAATAAGTGATAAGGATATAAACATAATAAAGGAGAAGCAAAAAACTAAGTGTCAGGAAATGAGAAAAGCTTAAAGTGTCCTAAGTGCAAACAAGAAGCTAGAGATGAAAGAAAGAAAAATAAAAAGAAAAAAACTAAAAAAATTGTTTATAAAAGCGAAATGGCTAAAACTAATGATGAACTAAGAAAAATTTCTAAACGATTAAATCAAGATAGTATAAACAAATGGAATTAAGGCTTGACTTTTCAAGTCTTTTTTGTTATTATATACTAAAGGAGAAAAAAATGAAAATTTACTATGTGGCACCAACAACTAATAAAGACATAGTGGCTAAAAATTATAGCGGGAAACGATTATCTCTTTATACGAAAAAACACGAAGCTATTAAGACTTGCGTTTTATTAAATTATCAATGGGAGCTATTTTTCGGAAATGGAGTAAAAGAAGAAAAACCATTCAAAGTTTATTGCGTAGAATCAGAGCCAATGGAGGTAACTAGTGACTAGCCTATTTGATAAAGTAAGTACAGCAAAGGAACTTAAAGAATCAGAAGACTTTTCAGGCGGTTTGCTTTGGAATGTACAAGATATTTTGCCTAAAGGTTCACTTGGTCTTATAACAGGTAGTGAGAAGAGCATGAAGTCCTCACTAGCGCAAGACTTAGCGCAGGCAATGGCACTTGGAGAGCCGTTCGCTGGCAGAGAAACAACTAAAACTAACGTGTTATTTATTCAGAACGAGAATAGTAGACTGACAGAACATCAACGCTTGAAAGGTTCAAGAAGAGATAGTCCTGATAACTTATATTTTTTACACGGTGGAGCTTTTAAACTTGATACATGGAAATATGACAGCCAAGGGAAAAAGCACAATGTAGGGCTTAGAGAGCTATATAATTTCATACTAGAAAAAGACATCGGGCTTGTTATCTTAGACCCTCTTAAAGACCTGTTAGAAGATAATGAGACAATCAATGCAAACCAACCAATGGCAGAAGTCCTAAGAGGAATTACTAGCCTTAGAAATACTTTAGATATGAAGCACGACAAGTATGTGACGTTTATGATTGTGGCACATGCTAGAAAACAAGCTGGGGAGCAATCTTTAACAGAACGTGACTTCCGTATCATTCCGAGCCATATATTAGGGGCTACGACTATCCCAGCATGGTATGAGATTGCCTTTACTATGTCACCTAAGGTTAATAGTAAGACTAAAAACAGATATTCTATCATGAAAGTATTTGCTCGAAACTTTGCTTTCAATAATGAAATTCTTTGGGGATATGTTGGTTCGGCTTTTACGTCAATCGAACAAGATAAAAAAGAACCAGATACCGAACTAGTGGAAAAAGTAAAACAGGAAACTCCATTAGAGACAACAAAAGAATCGGCCCAGGCCTTCTTAGACTTAGCTAAAGAGCAAGGAAAAGTAATAGAAAATGATTAACTACGAAAACAAGGCAATTAACTTACATGTAGAAGTTTACGGTTGGCTGTATCGTGCATTAGATGAAATGGTGAAAGCAAAATGGCATAATGACGAGCTCTTTAAAGCATGGCTTGGTCGTGCTGAATTTCTAGTCAGACAGTCGAAAAAATTGCATACAGCTTGCGAAAATGATTATTCTAAGCGTGCATTAATTAAAGCTTTGCAATTAAAAGTAGAAATAAATAAAAAAATATCATCTAATATTGACAACGATAAATAATTTTGGTATAATAGTATATATAGAAATAAAGGAGAACTAGCAAATGGTAGTTAAATTAACGCAAAAACAAGCTGATTATCTTGAAACGTTTCAAGAAAAAGAACGAGCAATTCATTATATCTCTCGCTGGGGCTGGAGCTATCCGCTTTTAGACGGTAATGGAAAAGTTTATGGATCAGAAAAAGAACCATTTAAACAAGACGAAAAACTAAAAATGTTTGAAGCTATTATCAACGGTTATGAAGTTATTGAACCTAAATTTAAGTTTTATAACTTTTCTGATAGTAGTGGAGGAACTCCATTATATTATGCAGGTTTAACAAATGAACTAAAGGGAAATAAAAAATATGCACTCGAGGTTAAAAAAGATAGTGAAGAATATAAAGCCTTGCTAACTTTAGGTTTCATTGAAGAAAAAGTATGATAACATCTTTTGAAGAACTAGCTGAAAGGCGATTGATAACTCTTAATTATCATAAAAAAGATAGCCAGCAGTATATCAATAGCTTAAATTATTTTGAATATGCTAGAATGTACTTCGAGAAAAATGGCTTTCCTGAAGATAACAGGCGAGTTTATCAAAGCGGTAAGCGAAAAGGTCAAAAAGTTGGCTGGTCTGATAAAGAGGAAAAACAGCAAAAAGAAGACATCAGGAATTTCATATATGAAAAGCAACTACAAAAGTTTAAGGGCAGAAGAAAAAGCTAGTAAGCATTATGCTAGAGGTGTCAGAAAGCTGTCTAAAGAGCTTGAAGAGATGAACGAGACAAAGTATAGGGCTGGGCCTAACGAGTGCTTATATGGCTTGATAAATGACTTGTGGAACTATTGGGGCAAAGGTTGGATCCTGCCTATGCTTAAGTATAATATTGAAATTACAAGACAAGGGAACGTATTTATCGTGGAAAGAGGAGAAAATGGAAACAATGTATGAAGAACTAAAAAAATGGTCGTTAATGTACCTAGAATTTAATGAAGTAGATGATACAAGTAAGAAAGGCAGGCTTTACTTCGGACATTTGTTTAATACTTTATCAAAAGAATGTGCATCAGATTTTGACTTCTCTGAATATGGTCGTGAGCAAGTAGAAAAACTTAAAAGCCAAGGCTGGAAAGAAGAGGTTATCGAATGAGCGTATTTGAAAAATTAAGCGTCATTAATGTAAATGATAAGAAAAGCAAAAAGAATAATTTAGATTATCTTAGTTGGGCATTTGCGTGGTCTGAAGTTAAAAAAGTATATCCTGAAGCTAACAGTAAAGTTTATGAAAATGAACAAGGTTTAAACTATCACACAGACGGTCGTACAGCATGGGTCAAAGTTGGAATGACTATTGAGGGCTTAGAACATATTGAGTATTTGCCTGTTATGGACTATCGTAACCAATCTATCCCACTTGAAAAACTGACTTCTATGGACGTAAATAAAGCCATTCAGCGTGGACTGGTTAAGGCAATCGCTCGTCATGGATTAGGATTATATATCTACGCAAATGAAGATTTACCTGACTTGACAGAAGAACAGAAAGAACTGGAAGCCGAAAAGCAACGACTTAGAGAGATTCAACCAGCGCTAAAACGAGCTGAAGAACTTGGATATCCTAATATGGAACTACTTAAAGCAAAGACAAAAAAAGAAATCTTTGATATCATGACAATTTGGAAAGCAACAGAGGGAAAATAAAAAATGGCAATCATCACAGTTACAGCACAAGTAAACGAAAAAAATACACGTACAGTAAACACAGCAAAAGGCGACAAGAAAATTATTTCAGTTCCTTTATTTGAGAAAGAAAAAGGCTCTAGCGTAAAAGTTGCGTACGGTTCAGCGTTCTTACCTGACTTCATTCAATTAGGGGACACAGTAACGGTCAGCGGTCGTGTACAAGCTAAGGAATCAGGCGAATACGTAAATTACAACTTTGTTTTCCCTACTGTTGAAAAAGTATTTATCTCTAATGATAATGGAAAGCAAGCACAAGCTAAACAGGACTTATTTGGAGGAGCTGAACCGATTGAAGTTAATTCGGAAGATTTACCCTTCTAATGGAAAGTTGGTTTCATGTACACAGCAGAAGAGAGAGAGAAAATCATCGACATCGTGGATAAAATGACCTTACTAAGACAAGACTTTGACGGGGCTTTCACTTGGATCAAGGAAAACGTGGCAATGCCATTTGACTTTGACGGAGAACAGCAATTTATATCAGACTTGAAGCAGTTAGTTAAAATTAACGCTTTGAAGTTTGGTAAAATATATGAAGGAGTGCTAAAATGACAACATTAAGAGAATTACACAAAAAACTTAAAATCAAGCAGACACTTGATAACTACGTACGAAATACAAATAAGAAATACAAGTATAATCTTGTCCCTGATGAAATTCTTGGCGACGGACTGGCTAAACTAATCGAGCTTAACACGCAAGGAAAACTTGGACGACATGCACAGCAAATTGCTTACATTAACCATAATTTGAGCATACAGCGACAAAAGGAACGACTGGAACAAGCTAACGAACGACTTGCTAAACGTGCTGAGAAAGCTCAAAAATTGCTTGACACTGAACTTCTGAAAGATAGTTACATCGAAACGCTTGAAATGTTTAGTAAATACCATTCAGCAAAATATAATATGTGGGACGAACCAGAAACTCCAACTAAAGTGATTGAGTTCATGGAAAAGAACGGAGTTAAACAAGGGAAATGGCTACGTCCTGAAGGAGTTGACGCTTGGTTCAAAGAACGAATCATCTGGTTCAAGAATAAATTGAAAGAAAAATAATATTAAGATTGAAACTTTAGGCTTTACAGCTTAGAGTTTTTTTGTTATAATGAGCTTAACAAATGAAAGAGGTAATAACAATGGAATTAGTAGAATGCCAAACCTGCGGAAGTCACTCAATAACTAACGGTAAATGTGATTATTGCGGTAACCAGTACGAAGTAAATGAAGACAAAATATTTTACGGTAATTCAACAGAAGATGATTCATCATCAGATGAGGAAACAACTTTTCAAGAAACTAAAACAGGTAAACTAATACTTAAAATTATGATTTATACTTTAGTATCTATTATTTGGTTTGCTGTAACTGTATTTATCCCACCATTATTTATAATAACAATTATTTTATTAGTGGTCTATGGAGGTTATCGCTTGATAATTAAAAAGAAATAGCTTATAATAGTATATAGAATGAACTAGAAAGGTAACAATGGAAAGAAAATACTTTAACGACAAAAGATATTGCCATTGCTTCGATGTACCAACGAGTGATGGTTTAGGGGTTTGCAAAGATTGTAGGGGGTATACAAACATCTGTTATAGTTGCGTTCGCTGTTTGCACTGCTGGTATACATCACAGATTGAACTGTTTACCGAATATGATGAACCTGAATTACTAGCGTTTATTGAAAAGTGGAATAAATTTTACCAAATTAGAAAGACAAAGAACAGTTAATGTTTGACAAAGTAAAAGTAATTTGATAGAATAGAGTTATAAATAGAGGAGGACAAAATGAAAGATACAGTAAAAACTTTGATGATAGTTGCAGGTGTCGGCTTTTCACTTATCGCTATCACTTGGATAGGCATGCTTGCAACGTTGCTTATTGCATGGCTTGGAGGTAACATCTAATGAACTTAAAAGAAAATAAGCACTATGCCAATGAACACGGTGTGGAACTTAATGAATACTTGAAGCATAATTTTAACTACGAAGAACTTGTGGGCTGGTATACAATGCAGGTATTGAAGTATCTAGTAAGAGCTGGCAAGAAAGAGGGTGAAAGCTATGACAAAGACCGTAACAAGGCTTTAGACTATGCCAAAGAACTTGCTAGCTTAAGTAATGATAATGAGCTTACAGAGTATACTCCTGACGACATTATGGGCTTTATACAAGGTATGGCTGATGATTTTGAACAATGGAAAGGCGAAGAATAATATCACAAAGAGTTTATGCTTGACAGTGTGAACTTTTTTTGTTATTATAGTCTTATAGAAATAAAGGAGAGCAAAACAATGATAGTATTAACAACTAGAAAACAACAAATCGTAGAAGAATATGGAATCAACACAACTTTCACAGAGGAACAAATGAAAGATAAAGAGTTTAGAAGAAAATGGACAATGTACTTATTGAGTATTCAATATGACGTAAGTGGTGCTGAAATTCCTGAAGAAGTATTACAAGAAGAGGCAGATCTAATTTTTGGTTAAAAGAACAAAGTTAATGTTTGACAGCATTGGCTTTTTTTGATACAATTAGCATTATAGAAGTAAAGGAGACAGAAATGGAAAAATACAACGTTAAATTGATGAAAGATACTTAGAATTTATCGAAGAGGTCTAAAGTTTATTTTTGACAAATATAAAGTATTTTGATAATATGTTATAAGAAAGGAGATTAAACAGTGGCAATAATAGCTTATAACCCTATGACGGAAGAAGAACTACACTTTAGTTGTAAGGCTCAATGTGCTAAGTATTTCGGGCTTAAAGCTAATACAGTCATCAGATGGCTCGACAACGGTATGCCTGTAATTGAACTGCTGACAGACCTAGATAGAAACCGAGTGGAAATTGAAAAGCAAAGTAAGCTAAACGGCTTTGAATTATTTACGATTAAGGAATGGAGTGTTTTTGATAATTAATTACGAAGACATGAAAATAGAAAGTTTTGGTGAAAAAACAAATGAAATTATTTAACAGAAAACCTAAGGACAAAATTAAAGTAGCAACAGCATTTACACTAAAAGGATTAACAAAACAAGTAATTCGATTAGAACAAAAAGGGTTTATTAAACAAGGAGAAATCCAAAGTGATACGCTTGAAGGAACTACTATGGCTTATAAGCAAGCAATGATTAAGAAGGCTAGTGAATAATATGTGTAAGAAACGTAAATACACAAAAATGGGCGCTTTATATTCAATAGTAAGTGCCCAGCATGCTAAAAAGAGCAAGAAAAACAAAAATGATAAAATACCAGTTAGAGCTTATCATTGTAAGTGGTGTAACTTGTATCACTTATCAAGCCAGCAAAGACTAAACATCAAGACAGGAGTAATTGGATAATGACAAATGAAGAATTATATGAAAGAATAACTAACGTACTGAAAGAACAAGGTATCGGAATGAACAAGCTTGAGTTAAAAATTAAATCTGAAACAGGTAAATCTCCTAACCTAAGAATAACTAAATCACGCTTGAGCCTACCTAATACCGTAGCATTCCCTTATCTTACTATGTTTTTCAATGATGATGAAATGCACG
>OLQY01002791.1_pt1 | contig 10060 bp, 4 predicted proteins | sample 1672851 | NCBI WGS metagenome assembly OLQY01 (sample SAMEA3136730, study PRJEB25190) | human gut metagenome | reverse complement strand
GGGTCAGCAGCAGGGTGGATACCAGCAGAACCCACAGCACGGCCAGCAGCAGGCCGCAGCCCACCTTACCTGCCATGGGTCGGTTTCTCCGGGCGGGGGCGCGGCACAGTGTGCAGCACGTCGGCGATCACGTTTTCCACCGTCTCCCCGCCGGTGCGGGCCTGCTCGGTCAGGCTCAGGCGGTGGTGCGCGGTGTCGGCAAAAATCGCGGTCACATCCTGGGGCACGACAAACTCCCGCCCCGAGAGGTACGCCGCAGCCCGCGCCATACCGGCCACGGCCAGCGACGCACGGGGGCTAAGCCCCAGCGCCAGCCGTGCGTCCTTGCGGGTCGCCTGGGAAAGCTCTACGATATACCGCAGAATTTCCTCGCTCATATAAATGTTGTCCACCTCGGCCTGCATGGTCAGCAGGTCGTTCTGGTCCATGACCGGCTGCACGCGGTCCAGCAGACCGTGGCGCGGCTGGCGGGTCAAAATCTCCATTTCGGCCTCGGTGTCGGGGTAGCCCATGACCACGCAGACCATAAAACGGTCGAGCTGCGACTCCGGCAGCATCTGCGTACCGATCGAGCCAACCGGGTTTTCCGTCGCCATGACGGTGAAGGGCTGGGGCAGCTTGCGGGTCACGCCGTCCACCGTCACCGCACCTTCCTCCATGACTTCCAGCAGGGCGGATTGGGTGCGGGCGCTGGTACGGTTGATCTCATCGGCCAAAAACAGGTTGCAGGCCACCGCGCCTGGGTGGTAAACGAACTTGCCGGTCTCTTTTTGGTACAGCGAAAACCCCACAATATCAGACGGTAATACGTCCGGTGTGAACTGTACGCGGTTCTGGGTCAGCTGCATAGCGCGGGCAAACGCCTGGGCCAGTGTGGTTTTGCCCACGCCGGGGATATCCTCCACCAGCACATGGCCGCGGGCCAGCATTGCCATCATGATTTTCAAAATTGCTTCGGGCTTGCCCAGTACGGCCTTGCCCACCTCGGCCGTCACGGCCAGCGCTTTTTCTCGTGTCTGCATCGGTCAGTCCTTTCTGTGGCGGCGCAGGATCAGCCCGCATCCCACCACGGCGGCAATCAGCACAATTCCTGCCCACAGGGCGTTGTTTTCCAGCCATATCATCCAGTTGGAGTACGCCCCGCCCGCATCCTCGCCGCTGCCCTCGTTCGGCAGCGGGTTGATGCTCTCGGGCGCGATCTCCTCCACGGCGGCGGTGCCGTCGGGGCTTTCCACCGTCACCTGGCGGGGCGCGGCGTCCCAGCTGCCCGCGCACTCGGCCAAATCTTCCTCATGGGTGGCGGGGGCGGCGTCGGGGTCGCGCTCGGCAATGACCAGGTAGCGCTGGGTGTTCTGGGTGTAGGGGTGGCAGGTCGTCAAGGTCAACAGATCCCGCCCCGGCTGTATCAGTATCGCATTTATGTCGTCCGGCTGTATAATTTTCAGTTCACACACGCGGTAGGTCAGGGTCTCCCACGGCGTGGTCAGGGTGATTTTGTCGCCGATCTGTATCTGCTGCACGTTGCGCAGCATCTCCGCGCCGTAGTAGCCGCGGTGGGCGGCAATGACCGTGTTGGTGTTCGCGCCGCCCAGCGGCATCGAGGTCTGCCCCAGCAGTGCGCCGCCCCGGGCCATGTTTTCGGTGCTGGCCCCCAGATACACCGGCAAATCTAAATCCAGGCGCGGCACCCACAGCGCAGCGATCATATCATCGGGCAGGCCGTAGGCCGTCAGGTCAAAGGCGGGCGTCTCGTAGGCAAAGGGGTCCTTCAGCCCGCTTTGCCCCGCGGCGTAGATTTCCGCGTTGTAGGCTTGCAGGGCGTTGTATAAATCTGCGTAGGGGCGCGTGTTTTCGGCAGTCGGGTCGTCAGCGGCCACGGCGGCGGACTCGGCGGCAGACTGCACAAAGGTTTCCACGGCGGCGGTGCTTTTGCGGCGGGTCAGGTATTGGCTGACCGTCGGCTGCAGCATCAGCCCCGCGCCCACCAGTATGGCAAGCCACGCAAAAATTTGCAGCAGGCGTTTCATCAGTCTTCCTCCTCGCGCTTTTTGCAGCGGTGCAGCAGCAAAAGCAGCAGCAGCGCCTCGCCGCCGATGATAATACTGCCGGTCACGCTGATCCACGGCCAGGCGTCCACCACGCGCTTGACGATGTTGCCGGTGTTCAATGCCTGGTACTGCACGGCCTGCGGGGTGTCGGTGTCCTCGTCCTCGCCGTTGTAGGGCACGCGCACGCCGCGCACCAGCATACGGTGGGTGTTGATGGCATAGGGCGTGCAGGTGACAAGGGTGCAGTAGTCCCCGCCGGGGATGATTTCCAAATCCTCGGTGTGTTCCGGCTCCACGACCTTGACCTGGTCGACCTGGTAGGCTAGGACTTCGTCCATGACGTGCAGGTAAAATTTGTCACCTTCCTGCATTTTGTCCAAATCGGTAAACAGGACGGCCTCGGCCAGACCGCGGTGGCCTGTCAGCACGCTGTGGGTGCTGTCACCGCCAAGCGGATAGCTCGACCCTTCCAGATGGCCGACGCCCTTGAGCAGCACCTCGTCGCTGGTGCCCTCATAAATCGGCAGATTGACGTCGATTTTGGGGATTTTTATGTAGCCCAGGCTCTCGCCCACGTCCATCAGGTCCACATAGCTTGTGCCGGTGTCGGCGGCTTCGCCCGCCGCGTCGCGGCCCACGGCATTGCTGAGCTGTTCGTTGTAGCTGCGGGCCGCTTCTTTTGCAGCATCGAGCTTTTCTGTATCCATGGATTGGACGGTATCGTCGTAGCTGTCAATGACCGCCGACGCATGGCGCTGTGCCACCGCGTTGCTGACGACCGGGTACATCGCCACGCCGATGCCCGACAGAATCATCAGCGCCGCAAATCCAAGTTTTAATTTGCCTGTGGTATCCATAGGTGTGCCTTTCTGTTCGTGGGGGGAAATATCTGTGGCAATTTGCAGGGGCCGATGCCTGCATCGGCCCGCAAGCCGCCCTTGTCAAAGACAGCCTCCCCCGGGATGGGGGGAGGTGGCGCGAAGCGCCGGAAGGGGAGCGGTGGCCGCCATCGGCGGCCGGAGGGATTCCACCCCGCCGCCATATCCCCTTTGCCTTATATTATACCCCCATAACCACCATAGGGGAAGAGCCAATCCCGGCCCTTCCCCTATGGGTTTACCCTTCTAATTATCTTTTGGTGTTTGCATCATGCGGTTTTAAGCGCGGTCGTTCTTCTTTTTCATGCTGAACAGCACCGCCACACCGGCCAGCACCAGCAGCACGCCGATACCGCTGAACAGAAGTGTGCCAAAACCACCGGTGACAGGCAGCTGGAAGCCCTTCTTGTTGATGATTTCGGTGGACAAAATGCCGTAAGTTACTTTTTCACCGCGATCCAGACCCGCGGATTGCTCCGTTCCCTCCTGTGTACCGTTGTTCGTCTGTGAACCATCGTTCGGCGTTTTAAATGTTTCTGTGTTTGCATCATGGCTATGCTTTACAAGTACGCCTTTGTCAAAAGTATTTTTCTCTTTCCACGTAGTCTTGTAAACAATATCCAGCTTTGCTTCCACAGGAGCACCCAGCAGGTTGTAACCCTCTTTCGTCTGGGTCTCAACCAGCCAATATCTGCTTGCGCCAGTCGTTGCCGTCTTACTGTTGCTTAAGCCGGTAAAGGTCAGTTTGCCGCCACCCTCAGTTGTACCGGTTGCAACTTCTTTATAGCTGAACTTGTTTGTATCCTTAAAGCCAAGCGCTTTTGCGTCATCATCGGACAGCACTTTTTCACCGGTTTCTGTCTGATGCGCAATCTGCTCATACAGTTTAAATGTTACGCCATCCAGTGGAGTTTCCTTGTTTCCATCTTTACCAACCTTAGTGATATCAATTTGGAAGGTATAGACAACGGCAGTATCCTCAATATGATTATGGTCGGCGGTTTCATCTTCGAGTACGTTGCCAGACTTAATTTTGTTAGAGTACGTCAGGTCAACCTTATTGTGGTTGCCCGCAGTGGTCGTGTCAGCACCTTTCTTTAAGGTTGCTTCGTAGGTAATGTAAATTGTTTTACCGGCATATTCTTCCAGCTTTGCGGGGTCAAAGTCAATCTTAAAGCCCTTACCTTTTGCATTATTCGTGGAAGTGATACCAGCTGTCTCTTTTACCAAAGATTTTGTAATTAGAGCTTTACAGTCCGAATTACTATAAAATTGAATTCTCGTATCGTCGTCCAGGTTTTCCGGCGTATCCGTCAAATAGAAGGTTTTCAGCTTCGCAATGTTGGTGGGAATCGTAACTGCAATTCTATACGGAATCTTATCACCGACTGCATAGTCAGCTGCTTCCTGATAGGTTTTGCCATCTGTACGGTTCACGACCTGCTTGTCTACGTCAGGGGCATAGTTGGTAACAGTGATGGTCGTACCTTTAATCTCGTAATCACTATTACTATCATCCAACTTCGTCACTTTTTGGCCGTCGGGGGTTGCTTCAATTTTGAATGTATAGCTGGCCGCGGTATCAAGGATATACTTTTTATCTACGCCCGCAGCACTGTCCGCGTAGCCAACCTCGGTAAAACGATATGTGCCGGGATGCAGTCCATCGACCTTAATGGTACCGCCGTCGCCATCAACTATACTAGTCGTATAAATGCCATTGTTATTGTTTTTGCTAGTTACGATTTCCCAGGCATCGGTATCCCCTACGGTTTTGCCCTCTTTCAGACGCTCCAGCCTAAACTGAACGCCGTTCAAATCCGTGGGTGTATTGTATGCATCCCCGCCAACAAGGCCCTGCTTTTTCAGATAAATTGTACCAGTCTGGGTGCTGTTCTTCGGGTAGACATGGATATCATACAACCACTGTGTCGGGTCGGCTTTTCCATTTGCGCCAACTTTCGTCATAGGCACAGAAACCAGGAACGGCTTAACTGCCTCCGTGACTGCCGCAGGTTTCGTCGTCTCAACAACAAGGTAAAGGCCGACTTCCAGTTGGTTAAACGTCGTTACGCCAGTTGCGTCAGTCTTTTGCTCTTCGCCAGACCTTTTATATTCCTCGCCGCCTTTTGTTGTCACCTTTGTTTTGTCGGTTTCGTTGATCGTATAGTCGCTTGCTTTCGGCTCCGTGTTATCTTTGCCATTATAGTATGCAACAAGTTCCTTCGCAGTCATTACTTGGTAAATCGAGAAGCCAACATCCTTTGCCGCTTCTGCTTCCGGCTCCTTGGTGAGCTTCTCGCCGTAGTTGCTGCTTCCACCGTTCACTTCGCCGTCCACCAAATACTTGTGAATCGTGATTGAACCTTTTTTACCAGTATCAATCGTACTCGTAGAAGGCGCTGTGGTCGTTGCACCTGCGTCTTCCGCCGCGGCGGCGGGGAGGGCGCAGACGCTGAGGGCCATTACGGCGCTGAGGACGCCGGTAAGGAAACGTTTTAGTTTCATCTGTCATAACCTCTTTCTTTTTAAGATTATCGTAGCGGGGAAATCGGGGGCCATATCAGGAACGCTTGCCCCCTTTCCGATTGTAGCGGAATACCAGCACCAGCAGCCCGGCCACCAGCAGCGGCAGGCCGATCAGCAGCCACAGGCTGGGGGCGTCCGCGCCGGTGTGCGGCAGCGTAAAGCCCTTGCGGTTGTTGATGGTCAAACTCACCGTGTAGCCGCTTGCGGCGTCGCCTTCCACAATGTTTTGTTTTTCGCCGTTTATCCGGCATTCGCCGTTTTGCAGGGTAAACTCGATCGGTGCGGCCAGCAGGTTGTAGCCGTCCACGGTTTTCAGCTCCGTCAGACGGTAGCTGCCCTCAGACAGGTTTGTAAAACTGCACTTGCCCGCGTTGTCGCCGTCGCCCTTGGTCGTCCTGGTCACTGCCCCAAACGTCGCATCAACGCCGCTGCCGTTCAGCTTTTCCAGCTTGAACTCCACGTCGTTCAGCAGTTTGGGGTTGTTGCCGTTCTCGTCAAGTCCCTGCTTGGTGATAGCCAGCTCATACACCGGCGGCACCTGCTTATTGGTCAGGGTAAGCGATACCGAATCATCCTTGTTCGTTATGATTCTCGTTTCGCTGTCAACTTTGTAATTATAGTTGCCCAGCGTCAGCGTGCCGCTGGCGGTGTAATCGTCTTTTCCCGTTGCCGATTCCACCACGCGGTACTCATAATAGGTAGTGCCGTTGATGTCATAGGCATCCATGCCGGGGAACGTGTGTGTCCACGTTCCAGTGTCGTTGTCCTTCGTCAGTTCAACTGCCGTGTCCGGCACATCTGTCCATTTTTCATTCGTATTGTCCGCATGGCGGCGCTGCAATTTGATCCAAATCGATGTCGGCAGGTCACCTTTGGCATCCTTCCATGTCTTTTCTACAGCAATAGCGATCGGCTTGTGTGCCGTGTTGGTGAACACCACCTGAACGCTGGGTACCGTGTTGCCGTTCGCGTCCGTCTCGTCCTCACCAATATTGTCACCAATATGGACGCAGGCTTTGTCGCCGTCTACTGACGTTCCGTCCACGGTGATGCTCTTGATATACTGATTCTCCGGGGTCTCTTCTGTGATTGTAACCTCCGTGCCAATCGGTATCCCGTCCAGCGGAACGGTTTCGTCGACTTTCACTGGAACTGTTTCGGTTACTACCTCGTTGCCGCCCAGGCCGCCGATGTTCGAGTACTGCACGGTAAAGGTGTACGTTTCACCCCTCAAAGCGTTGTACTCATCGTCCGGCACCTTTTTAGTGATGCTCAGCGAGCCGGTTTTGACTTTGTTGATGAATTTCACCTTCAACTTGGTGAACTGGTCTGTACCATCCGGGTCCCTGTACGAGCGGAACACGATGGAGTTTTCCGGCTTTTGGGTTTCTGTGTAGCCGTCGTTCTGAATCGTCTTTCCGTCTTCGATGCCCTTTTGGTACTTTTCCTTACGGCCATCATCCGGGGTTGTGCCATTGACGTGCATTTTCTGCGGAGCATTGGCTTGAACTTCAACGGTACTATCGCCTTGGTTTTGCGTGACGAGCTTGCCGTTCTCGTAGATTTCCCAGGTGGGGGCATACAGTTTCTGGTCGGCGTCCTCTTGCAGGTTCTCTTGCAGCGAGATATAACTGCCGCGCCGGAACTGGTCCGCAAAGGTGACGGTTTCGCCGTTTTGCAGGGTAAACGTGCCGTCGTCGTGCACTATCTGGATGTTTTCGCCCTTGCTGGTGGTATACTGTGCACCGACCGCTTCCTTCAGACCGCCCGCCGCTACCGAGCCGTAGTCCTTGATGGTATACTGCTTGGTCGTAAAGCCGATGCCGGAGCTGCCGCCTGCATCCGTTGTTGCCGTCGGGTTCAGTGCGGCATAATGGGTCGCCCAGTTTTTGATGCTGACCGTGAACTGGCGGGTGGACTTCGTGAAGTAGGGTTTCAGCAAGTCGCAAACATCGGTCGCATCGACCTGTTTTTCCACCTGCAGCTCGTTATGGTCCGGGAAGTTGAACGCCACCGCCATGTTGGACTCCCACATACCGCGCTCCATGTAGTACATGGTAAGGGTGTGCTTGGTGTTCTTGGGGAGCGTCATCTGGTTCTTTTCGTTGCTCTTCCAGTGGAACTGATAACCTGTACCATTAAAAGTTACGTTTTTGGGGCTGTTCAGCTTGGTATAATTTTTGTTGTTGCTCTCTTTGATGTTGCTGACGTAGGATGTAACGGTGTTGTTTTCGCCGCTCGCGTCCTTGCCAAACTCCAGCAGACCTTGCGCTTTTGCATGGGCACCGCCGACATCCAGCACCAGCTCGTCATCAATGAACACCCACACATCATCATCGCCGGAGAAGAAGAACTTGATGGGGACTTTCTTTTCTTCCCCATTCTCATCTCCTACTACGACCTGGCCGTCCTCTGTCAACGTAAAGTCAAATTGCAGTTTAGCACCGTAACCGTAGTTGTACTGGTTGACATGATCGCCTACATATTGGTTGAAGGGGAAGAAACCGTAGCCGGCTTCCTCACCATTTACTGTATTACGATTCTGGGAGTGTTTTTTTTCATCCTCATTTGTAGGGCTGTCAAGGTAATAGCCGCCGCCTTCGCTTGTATCTTGTTTCAAATACAGCGGCGTCTTGCTGCTATCATAGTACCAATACTTCGCTACGCTTTCCTTGGCATCGTTGTTTGTCCCCGCAAAAACGTTGCTCTGCTTAAAAGGGAACGCAACATCTTTGTAGACCTTGCCCAGTACAGCCTTTGCAGAGTTTTCTCCGGTCAGAAATGCTTCATTAAAGTGCGGTTCTGCCAAATCTGTTCCGTACAGGGTCGGGTTATGATTTCCGTCGCGCGTATCGCTTACCAAGCCTTGGAAGGTACTCGAATCAAGGCTATGGTTATAGTTAGTCTTACCATCTACATCAACGTTTGCATTGTTGACTGCCATAAACGTCCAATACAAATCCCTCGTTTCTTTGCCTTGGTTGCCCCATCCATACAGGCCAAGATTAGCAGCAATCTCGCTAAAATGCGCCTTGTCTATTTGATTTGGCTGGAAATGCCCTGTATACAACGGATACTGAACCTTTTTCTCTGGTACCGACTCCGAGTAATCCTTGTAATAATCGCTCAACGCGCGGTTAAACTGCTCAAATTCAACAAATGCTCGATGTGTTCGAGTGTCTTGGTAATCATTTTCTTTACGTGTTTTTCCGTTCAGCTCGTAGTCCGAGTAGTAGTCATACAGGGTACTGTCGATATACTTCACATCGTTTTGCGGCGTAAAGGTGCCGGTATCCAGCTTTACTATCTCAGCGTCCTCGCCATTAACCTTCTTGCCCTTTTCCACGTCGCGGATTGCAGATTTTTCGCCCCAATAGCCATCCCGATAATCGCCGCCGTAGGTAATGTCATCGCCAGTGTCCGCATAGAAGCACGGCTCTTTCAGATTTCCCCATGTCAGCGTGTTCGTTGCACGGCCATTGATATCTTTCGTCGGCGGGGTTGCTGTATCGGAGAACTGTACGTGCGTGTAGTCTTTCGGGACATTTACATACCAAAGGTGTCTTGACTCGGAACGATCCTCCAGCCGGGTCATCTTACCGCTCAACACTTTTAGGTCGGTCCCGGTCCCGGTCAGGATATAGTAGAGCTCTCCATTGTTTCCCGGCATTCCGTCTGCCGTTGCGGAATCGTTCTGGTACGACATATCCGAGAACGTCGCGTCAAAGTAAATACGTGTTGCGTTGGGCGCGCCCCACTGGACGTCAGACTGCCCATTGTAGATAAAGCAATCATTCGTTTTGGCGTTATACTGGAATTTACCTACATAATCCGAAGCAACATCATCGTTGTAGAAGTTATAGTACGTTTTGCCGATGGGTTTGCCGTTTGCATCGGTGAAGCCGACATAGCGGCAAGGACCATCCGGAATCGTGATTTCCTGAGAGACTACGCCTGCGGCAAGCGGTTCAATGGTCTTTGTCTCGCCGACTGCCTCGTATTTATCATCGACTTTTTTGTAGAACGTTACTTGGATACCGGTGAGAGTGCTCCCCGTTTTGTTTTGAAAATAGATTTTCTGGCCGGTGTAGGGAATCTGCTGGGCGACATCGGCGTAGAGTTTCAGGCGACTGCCGTCCCAGGGGTATGTGCCATCCTTCAGGCCGTCCGCGTCAAAGATATGATCCCCTATGGCATCAATATGCAGCCATTGGTTATTGTCTGACGGCCCATTCATTTGAATCTCATGCCCCTTGGCACGGAATTTTATGTAGTGATAACCGCCATGTGTACATTCCGCCTCTTTGTCGCCATCTTTGAATCGCAGACTCACGACATAAATTTTGCGGTTATCCTTGGTCGTATAGCCTGGGACTCGGCTCATTGTGCGGGATATCTCGGTATCATACTCATTATCACCCGCGCCGCGCTTGCCTATAAATTCAACGATGTCGCTATCCTGTAGATTCCAGTCGGTAGGCGGGGCAAAGTAGAAGGTGTACGTCGTGCCGCCCTCCGCAACTGCATTGACTGCCGCGAAGGTTACAAATTTTTCTTCGCTTTCGCCGTTCTCCTCGCCATCCGGTATCGGCGTCACGGTGGGCG
>OLQY01002787.1_pt1 | contig 10074 bp, 8 predicted proteins | sample 1672851 | NCBI WGS metagenome assembly OLQY01 (sample SAMEA3136730, study PRJEB25190) | human gut metagenome | reverse complement strand
GGAACCGCTGATAGACTTGAGCATCCACTCCACCGACTATTCGCGCATGAATGCCGACGGAAGCCGTACGGAAATCGTGAACCGGCTGGAAGTGGCAACTACATCAACACCGTTATCGTCTGTAAGCGGATATTGAGGTGTAAGTGTAATAACACCGTCATTGCCGATTGAAATTGTATCAGGCTGACCAGGAAGTGACCATTCAACTTCTGCGTTATCCATTACAAGACCTGCATTATCATATACTGTTGCAGTGAATGCTTTTGAAGTTGCGGTTCCGCTTGTAGGAAGGTAGATATAATCTTCTCCGCCGCCTAATTCTGCTCTTGTTGCAACTGCCTCGCCTACATATTCAAGAACTAAATCGTTATCATTAGTAACTTCCGTAGTTTCCAATTTTGCAGTTGAAACAGGTTTCATTCCTTGAGTAGAATCCCAAAGCATATACTTTTCTGTGCAACCTGTTTTTTCAACCGGTTTAACAGTGTATGTACCGTTTTGAATATCTACATCTGTTGTTGTGACGCTGTCAAGAGTCTTGTCAGCCTTGTAATAAGCGTGTACAAGAGTTGCTTTGTTTACATCCGACGCAATATTTTCAAATTTATAAACACTGCTTGTTTCGCCTGATTTTGCCACAGTCACTTTGCCTGTTAAAGCCTTGTGCTTTGCAAGTTTTAATGTATAATCATATGTACCCGGAAGGTAATATGCCTCTACTTTACCGCTTGCAGGAACAGTATATGTATCATTGCCGATTGCAAGAGTTGCACCTTCAACCGATTCACCGTCCTTGTTTGATTTTACATTAAATGTAACCTTTTCTCTGTCAACTGTTTTTGCTGTAAAGTCATCAATAAAGAAAGGTCTGTCCCAATCTTTTTTCTGATCATATTCAATAGCAATTTCGCCGATATTACTGCCTGAGGCAAATTCAGCTGTTGTATTACCCAATGTAACTTCTCCGCCATTTTCATTAAATGTCACATATGCGCTGATGTCTGTATATTTACTGTCTGAAAATGCCGAATAGCTTGCATCTTTAACTTCATCACCTACTACAAGTGCTATTCTTCTTGCCCAATCACTGCCACCGCTTGTGACTCTGAATTTGAACAATTCTGTGCCGTCAGTTGACTTAAATACCATGTCCCAAGTTGCTGTATTTTGCATAAAGCTCTTAACCGAACCTGCTTTAAATGTCATTTTAACATCTTTTGTTTTACTACCCATTCCGTTCGGAACTTTAAGAATGCTCTTTCCGTCATTAGCAGTAAGAGATAGTGCTTTGTTTGTACCTCCCCAGTCATTTCCGATAACTACATCCCATTTGTAACCGTTACCGTCAACAGCACTTTCACCGTCAAAATTTTCGCTGATGTCCACACTGCCGTCCCATGACGGGTCAACTGTAGGAGCAGCTGTAGGTGCCTCTGTAGGTGCTGTTGTTGCCTCTGTTGCTTCCGCTGTTGCAGTCGGTGCTGTTGTTGCAACAGTTGAATCTCCCGCATTTTCTGCGTCAAACATAGTTATTCTGTTGTCAAAAACATCGAACAAACTGTCTTTTGAATTTACAGGAGCCGCAAAGCTCGTAAATGCAGAAGTTATCATTGACACTGCGATTGCCAATGACAATATTTTCTTTTTGTTACTCATGTGCTTTCTCCCTCTCTTTCTGATTTTTACACGACAAACCATCGCATAATACAACATGATAGATATATTATACATCATTTACTATTTTTTTTCAATAGTATTTCTACGACTAAAATATTATCACTGATTTTTAAACATTATTTGTTACCTATATTTTTATAAGATATTGATTTTATATCGTTTTTCCCTTATAATAATAAGTAATAAAACAATTCGGAGTGATAAAATATTTTGAGTAAAGCAATGCAATTTTTAAAAGGTGCAAGGCTCGGTATGCCTATTGCACTCGGATACATACCCGTTTCATTTTCATTCGGTATGCTTGCCGTACAAAACGGAATACCCGCTTGGGCGGCAATAGTAATTTCAATGACTAACCTTACTTCTGCCGGACAATTTGCCGGTATGAACATAATTTCCGCCGCCAGCGGTATGTGGGAAATGGCAATTACGACATTTGTGATAAATCTTCGATATATGCTTATGTCGCTTTCCCTGTCACAAAAAATCGGTAAAATGTCGCTTGCAAGAAGGCTTATAACAGCATTCGGCATAACAGACGAAGTATTCGCCGTTGCGTCAACAACACCGATTGCCATTACATTTCCGTTTATGCTCGGACTGATTGCAATACCGTACATCGGCTGGACACTCGGCACAGTGCTCGGTGCTTTTATAAACAATCTGCTGCCGACATCACTTGCGGACGCAATGGGAATAACATTATACGCAATGTTTATCGCAATAATTATCCCTGCGTCAAGTAGAGATAAAAATGTACTTTTTGTACTTATCGCCGCAGTTATATTGAGTTGCGTTCTGTATTTCGCACTTCCTTTTATATCATCGGGCTGGGCTGTTATCATAACGGCAGTGTTGGCGTCGGCATTCGGTGCGACGTTCTTTCCACACAATGAGGAGGGCGAAAAATGAAAATGATTGCTTTAATGGCTGTTATGGCAATAGTGACGTACATAATTCGTGCATTGCCTATAACACTTTTCAGAAAAGAAATAAAATCAAAATGGCTTAAATCGTTTTTATATTACATACCGTATGCCGTACTCGGTGCTATGACGTTTCCGGCTATATTTTTCTCGACAGGCTCGGTTTTCTCCGCCTCGCTCGGATTGGTCGGTGCTATGCTTATGGCCTTTTTCGACAAGGGGCTTATGGCCGCCGCCGTTACGTCTGTCGTAATTGCATTTGTGAGCGGATTTTTTGTGTAATATACAACTGAAATTTACATATTATATTATAAGAAAGGAACGGATGTTATGAGCTACGATATTGATTATCTGACACTGCTTTCACAGCAGTATCCGACAGTTAAAGCCGCGTCAACAGAAATTATTCGATTGCAGTCAAGGCAAAAACTGCCGAAACTTACAGAGCATTTTATGAGTGATATTCACGGTGAATACGAATCTTTTTTGCACATATTAAAAAATGCCTCCGGTGTAATCAAGGACAAGATTACGCAAATTTACGGTCGTACGTTGTCCGAACGTGACAGACAAGTTCTCGCCACTCTTATTTATTATCCGGAGCAAAAGCTTGAATATATCAAGGACGAAGTGGACGATATTAACGATTGGTACAAAATCACTTTATATCGCCTTATAGAAATATGTCGCGTTGTTGCATCAAAATACACACGTGCAAAAATCAGAGAATTTTTGCCGGAGGCGTTCGGCAGTACAATAGATGAACTTATACACGCAAATACCGATTACGGCTCAGACAAGGAATCATATTATAACGAATCTATTTCAACAATCGTTGAACTCGGACAAGCCGATGATTTTATTGTGGAAATTTCAACGCTTATCCAAACGCTTGCAATCGGTCGTCTGCATATTATCGGCGATATTTTTGACCGTGGTCCGCGAGCCGATATAATTCTTGACACACTGACGAAGTACCACAGTGTCGATATTCAATGGGGCAACCATGATGTTCAGTGGATGGGTGCCGCTGCGGGTAGTTTGGCTTGTATTGCAAATGTGCTTGCTATTTCCACCAAGTATTCAAACTTTGACTGTCTTGAGGACGGTTACGGAATTAATATGCGTCCGCTTACGGTATTTGCACTTGAAACTTATGCGGACGATCCGTGCGAATGCTTTATACCGCGAAATCCGAATATGGTTTATATTTCTCAGCATGACGAAAACTTTTGGGCGAAGGTACATAAAGCTATATCTGTAATTCAGTTTAAGTTAGAAGGACAAATTATAAAACGTCACCCTGAATTTAATATGGACAACCACCTTATGCTTGACAAAATCAATTACGAAAACGGAACAATTATGCTTGAGGGCAAAGAATACAAATTAAAAGATACCAACTTCCCTACAATCAATCCCGAAAATCCGTTTGAACTTACAGGCGCCGAAAAAGAGCTTATGAATTTATTGCGTTCATCGTTTTTACGCAGTGAAAAACTTCAAAATCACGTCAAATTCTTATACGAAAAAGGCAGTATATATCTGACATTCAACAACAATTTGTTGTATCACGGCTGTATACCGATGAACAGTGACGGTACTTTTACGGAAGTTACACTTTTCGGTGAAACGGTAAGCGGCAAATCGCTCATGGACAAAGCCGAACAGCTTGCACGTGACGGTTATTTTGCCAAAAACGGTTCCGAAGAAAAAGAATACGGCAAAGATTTTCTGTGGTTTTTATGGTGCGGTTGCTACTCCCCTGTTTACGGCAAAAATAAAATGACTTCGTTTGAACGATATTTTATTGATGATGAAAGTACATGGGTGGAAATTAAAGACGAATATTATCACCTTATTGAAAAACCGAGCGTATGCAACAAAATTTTATGCGAATTCGGAATTGACCCGAACAATTTTTCTCATATTATAAACGGTCATGTTCCAGTAAAAATAAAAAAAGGCGAAAGCCCGATTAAATCAAACGGCAAACTTTTAGTCATAGATGGCGGTCTTTCAAAGGCATATCAGAAAGTTACCGGACTTGCGGGTTACACATTGCTGTTCAATTCACACGGTTTGCTTTTAAGTGCGCATGACGCATTTGAATCTATCGAAAGTGCCATAAAAGAAGAAAAAGACATTCACTCAACGCTTGACGTTGTTGAACTTGCTCCGAATCGTTTACTTGTTGAGGACACTGACGCGGGTAAATCGTTATCGAAAAAAATCACCGACTTAAAAGCACTTGTTGACGCATATTTAAAAGGAAAAATAAAAACACATTAAATAAAGAGAGGAAATCCACAAATGAATTACGAAAAAGAACCACTGCATATTTCAACATCCGTACCCAACGGCACTTATGAAGTAACTGTCACAGTTACCGCACACGAAGATATTATTTTCACAATACTTTCGCAGTCACGCCGTTTTATGGCACAAGATATAAATCTCGGCAAAGGAGAAAGCACAGACATTACTTTCAACGTCAGCGTATGTGACTACCACAAAAACAACGAAGATTACACAAACGTAAACGGAGTTGAAATTGATATTATGTGCGACGGTGATTTTACCGCACTTTCCGCAGTATCGCCTGTCAATATTCCGACAGTTTACATCGCCGGTGACTCAACCGTCACAGACCAGCCTGCCGAATATCCGTACAACGCTGCCTCTACATACTGCGGTTGGGGTCAAATGTTTCCGCAATTTTTTAACACGGGCATTGCGGTTGAAAACCACGCTCAATCAGGTTCTACAACCGAAGATTTTAAAAATGTGAATTTCACCGCATTCAAAGACAAAATCAAAAAGGGTGATTTCCTGATTATCGAGTTCGGTCACAACGACCAAAAAATAGATACTCTTGACGCGTTCGGCGGATACACGGAAAACTTAAAATATTTTGTAAACTTTGTCCGCGAAAAAGGTGCAAATCCGATAATATGTTCACCAATTAACAGAATTATATTCCAAGAGGACGGAACACTTCTTAACTTGCTCGGTGATTACAGAACAGCAGTTAAAAACGTATGTGACGAAATGAATGTACCGTTTATCGACTTGTGGTCACGCACAACCGAATTTTTTGAGGCGGCAGGAGCGGTAAAAGCTTGGGATTATTTCTGGGGCAACGGCACTGACCGCGACTACACCCACACAAACGACATCGGCGGCAACATCGTTGCACGATTTGTTGCAAACGAAATGATTAAAAACAACGTTCAGCCGATAGCAGACTTAATCAAAAAAGATATGATTAACGTCGAAATGCCGAAACACGATTCAAGTGTCAAACCGCAAAATTCAAAAGAAATCGAACACTTAAAAACAATCGGTCTTGTCAACGTTCCGAAAGCGTCCGAGCTTGCCGACCTTGACAAAGACATCACCAATATCTAATACAGAGGCTGTCGACATAATGTCGCCAGCCCAAAAATCACATCTTGCGATGTAATTTTTGAGTATTTTTTGTGAAAAAATCAAAAGTTCCTCCACAGTCGAAACTTGAGATTTTAAGCCATTTCTACCGCACATGTCGTCAGAAATGATTTCCAATGAGGTTAGCACCTCATACTCCAAAAAACAAAGCAGACAAAACCATAACGGTTTTGTCTACAAAATAACAAAAACTGCATTTTGAATAAAATCAAAATGCAGTTTTTTATATCTTATCTTAATTGAGCACCGATTTGATTTTCAAGATTTTTAACAACCTTATCAAATACTTTCTGTACTTCATCACCTGTCAAACTTCTGTCTGCGCTTCTGTATATAGCACTGTATGCAACGCTCTTTTTGCCCTCAGGTATCTGTTTACCCTCGTAAACGTCAAACAACTGCAAGCTTTCAAGCATTTTACCCGATGCCTTTTTGATTACATTTTCAATATCCGCAACAGGAACTGTCTTATCAACAAGCATTGCTATATCACGAGTTACGGCAGGATACTTAGGAAGTTCCTTAAACTTAATATCAGTCTTAATATTAAGGAATACATTCTCAAAATCCAATTCGGCAATATATACAGGAGTTTCAATTCCGTATTTTCTGCTTACTGCAGGGTGAATTTCACCGATTATGCCGATTACCTTATTGCCGGCACTTATCTTTGCACATCTTCCCGGGTGGAATGTCGGGTTATCTGTTACGGCCTCATACTTAACATTCTTTACGTTAAGTTGTGCAAACATTGTTTCGCATATACCCTTAATGTCATAGAAATCTACGTTATCGCCGTACATACCCATTGTGATTTTAACAGGTTCGTTCGGAAGTTCACCGTCCGTTGTCGGAATAAATATCTTTCCTATTTCAAACAACTTGGCAGACGGATTTCTGTAATTATAGTTTCTTGACAATATATCCATCATACTTGCGATAGTAGTTGTACGCATTACCGATGTGTCCTCGCCAAGCGGATTTGTAATTTTTACAACGTTTCTCATTTCACTGTCTTTCGGAATATTCAGTTTATCGAATATTGACGGACTTGTGAATGTGTATGTGTAAATTTCGTACATACCTTGTGCTGTAAGAAGTTCGTTCACTCTGTCCTGTACCTGCTGACGTTCTGTTTTCATTCCGCAAGTAGCCTCGCCCGAAAGAAGTGTTACAGGTATTTTATCGTAACCGTAGAAACGTGCAACTTCTTCCGCAATATCCGCCTCACCTTCAAGGTCAGGTCTGAATGACGGAGGAGTTACAGTCATCTTGTCAAGGTCAACCTTAATTTCAAGTGCGTCAAAATACTTAACCATATCCTCTGTCGGAATGTCTGTTCCAAGGAACGCATTAATTTTATCAGGTCTGAAAGCAAGCGGCTGCATATCTGTTACGTTACCCATAACGTCAATCATTCCGCCGACATTTTCACCACAGCCAAGTTTTTCTACAAGCTGACACGCTCTTTCAACGGCAGGAACTGTATTGTTATAGTCAAGTCCCTTTTCATATCTTGATGATGATTCTGTTCTAAGACCGACACTTTGTGCTGTAAGTCTTACAGACGCACCGTCAAATGTAGCCGATTCAAAAATAACAGTTGTTGTATCATCCTTAACTTCACTGTTAAATCCGCCCATAACACCTGCAATAGCAACAGCTCTGCCGCCGTCTGCGATTACAAGGTCGTTTGAAGTAAGTGTTCTGTCCTGTTCATCAAGAGTCTTTATAACTTCACCGTCATTTGCACGTCTTACGATAATTTTGTTATCCTGTAAATCTCTCAAATCAAATGCGTGCATAGGCTGACCGTATTCAAGAAGTACATAGTTTGTTATATCGACAATATTGTTGATAGGTCTTACACCGCACGCACGAAGTCTTTCCTGCATCCAACTCGGTGACGGGCCGATTTTAACGTTTTTAACCATTCTTGCACAGTATCTCTTACACTTATCCTTGTCCTGTACATCAACGCTGATTGTATCGGCGATATTTTCACTGTTTTCGTTAAACTTAACTTCAGGAATAGTGAACTTTTTATTAAATGACGCCGCTGTTTCACGTGCAAGACCGATTATGCTGAAACAATCAGGTCTGTTTGAAGTGATTTCAAATTCAACGACAGTTTCATTCATACCGAATATATCCTTAATATCCGTACCGATTTTTGTATCGTCCGGAAGAATAAGAATACCGTATTCAGGTTCATAACCAAGCATATCCTCTGTTATACCAAGTTCATCGTGTGAGCAAAGCATACCGTAAGATTCAACGCCTCTAAGCTTGCCTTTTTTAATTTTTCCGTCAGGAAGTACCGCACCGACAAGTGCAACGGGAACGATTATACCTGCTTTTACATTCGGCGCACCGCAGACAATCTGCAAAATCTCGCCTGTTCCCGCGTCAACCGTACACACATGAAGATGGTCACTGTCAGGGTGATCTTCACAGGTAAGCACCTTACCCGCAACTACATTCTGAACAGATTCGCCCATATTCTCCCAACCCTCAACTTTAGAGCCTGTCATTGTAAGTCTGTCTGAATATTCTTTCGGCGTAACGTCTATATCCATATAGTCATTAAGCCAACTCATAGGTAAATTCATTATATTTCATTCCTTTCAATTTCCGAATAATATATTAAAACTGGTCTAAGAATCTCAAATCATTTTCAAAGAAAAGTCTAAGGTCGTTAATATCATACTTACCCATTGCAATTCTTTCAAGACCGATACCGAAAGCAAATCCCGAATATACTTCAGGGTCAATACCGCAGTTTGCAAGTACCTTAGGGTGTACCATACCGCAGCCCAAAACTTCAATCCAGCCCTCGCCTTTACATACGCTGCAGCCTTTACCGCCGCAAGCGAAACACGAAACGTCAACTTCGGCTGACGGCTCTGTAAACGGGAAATGGTGAGGTCTGAAACGTACTTTTGTATTTTCGCCGTAAAGACGGTGGATAAACATTTCAAGAGTACCCTTTAAATCTGCCATTGTAACACCTTTATCAACTACCAGTCCTTCGATTTGGTGGAATACAGGTGAGTGAGTCGCGTCAACCGCATCACTTCTGTAAACTCTTCCGGGTGCTATAATTCTGATAGGCGGTTTCTTCTTTTCCATAACACGAACTTGGATAGGTGAAGTTTGTGTTCTCAAAACCGTATTTTCGTTTATATAGAATGTGTCCTGAGTATCACGTGCAGGGTGATTCGGTGGAATGTTAAGCGCTTCAAAGTTGTAGTAGTCAAGCTCAACTTCCGGACCTTCTGCGATTTCAAAACCCATTCCGATAAATGTGTCTTTAATGTTGTTCATTACTTTTGTAAGCGGATGAAGTTTACCTGTTTTTTGTGCCTTACCCGGCATTGTAACGTCGATTACTTCGCTCTTTAGCTTGATTTCTTCAAGCTTTTCTGAAATTTCCGCTTTCTTCGTATCTATATGGTTTTCGATTACACCGCGAATTTCGTTTGCAAGCGCACCGATTTGCGGTCTTTCTTCTTTGCTTAACTGTCCCATACCTTTTAGTACGGCAGTAAGTTCACCCTTTTTACCGAGAAACTTTATTCTTGCTTCTTCAAGAGCATCAATGTCAGTTGCTTTTTGAAGTACATCAAGGGCATTTTTTTTGATTTCTTCTAACTTTTCTCTCATTTCAAAATTCCTTTCAATATAAATTAAAAAACACTCCGTCCCATAAGGGACGAAGTGTGTAAATTCAAACTCCGCGGTACCACCCGACTTCCGATAAAATATCGGCACTCAATTATGTATAACGGCACTACCCGTCACAGACTACTTGCAAACCACTTTCACCTATGCAGCTCCGGAATGAAATTTCAAATAAATCCTTACCGTATCGGCTCACAGCTCAATAACCGATACTCTCTTTAGGCGGTATATACCTTACTTTGTTCCATCATTGCTTTTAATATTCAATAATAAAGTATTATATCACCTTTTTTTTATTTTGTCAATCAATAACACAAAATTATTTAAAAGGATTGAT
>OLQY01002786.1_pt1 | contig 10077 bp, 10 predicted proteins | sample 1672851 | NCBI WGS metagenome assembly OLQY01 (sample SAMEA3136730, study PRJEB25190) | human gut metagenome | reverse complement strand
GTCACGTTCCTTTGTTTTTTCGTAATATACACGTTTCTGACCGGTCAGGCTGTCTCCGCAGTGCTCGATATAGTCCAAAAGCAACGCAACTTCATCTGTATCCAGGCGGATAATGCTTTTGTCATGGATTTTCGGGACATCAATCAGGACAGTCGGGTTTGTGTGGATCATTTCACGTTTATAATAATAAGCATAAAAACTCCGCAGCGCAGAAATTTTACGTTTGACACCGCGTTCGCCGTTTGTTTCGGTTTTGGAAGAGTCCGCGGATTTATAAACTTTGAGAAATTCTTCATATTCCTCAAGATCAACAGCCTTGACCTGATCCAGAACATCAACTGTGAAATCCGACATGGTTTTGTCTTTGAACATTGGATTTTGCTCCAGTAAAAACTGGAAAAATATACGAATGTCATATGCATAGGAAATTCTGGTCTTGGTTGTAGTCGTTGCATCAATAGCCCGGAAATAATCCCTGCAAAATGGCGGAAGCGTTTTTAAAACCTCACGGAGTTTTAAAGTATTGTCAATGTCATTTTGTTCGTGGTAAGTAATTTTGTTATCCATAAAAACTCCTTAATATATAAATTTGCAGGAAATACCTGAAACACCTGTTAAAAGAAGTGGTTTTACACTCATCTATATCTATACGACAAACCCGAGTTTTTCAAATAGATGGGTAGTATAAACAGCTACTTCCTGCAAAATTGCCTGTTTTTGATAAATTTTCAAGTAAATAAAGTGCCTCCTTATGGAAGCACTTTTTATTATTATTTGTCGTTACCCTCTGAGGTTTTCATCAAAAATAACGGTAAACGGCCCGTCATTTTCCAAAGATACTTTCATATCTGCACCAAAAATTCCGTGTTCCACAACCGGAACCTGTTTACTGGCTTCCGAAATAATATATTCATATAATTTATTTGCTTCATCCGGTGCACCGGCTTCTATAAAGCTTGGACGGTTTCCCTTACGGCAGTTTGCATATAAGGTAAACTGTGAAACCAAAAGCAATTCCCCGTTTACATCTGCCAGAGACAAATTGGTCTTTCCATTTTCATCCTCAAAAATACGAAGTCCCAGAAGCTTTTTCAGATACCAGTCTGCATCCTCTTTGGTGTCCTCACGGCCAACGCCGATCAGAACAAGAAACCCTTTTCCGATTTTTCCGACAATTTCTCCGTCTACTTTGACTTCTGCATGATTTACACGCTGAATTACAAATTTCATAACCTGTTCTTCCTCCGTCTCCGTCTGTTTTTCTGCTTCAATCGAAAGCCTATATATTTCGCCTGAATAAATTTAACTAAAAATGTAAACATTCGTTTAATTTCATCCCAAGCCCCGGACCAGATTCTGTTTTTTTCCGCTTTTACTGTAACTTCCTGTGCTTTTGATACGGATTTTTTCACCGGCATTGGCAGGACCTTTCCGGAAACGGGGTCTACACAATCAATATCTCTATAAAACTCAGCATCTGCAGACATATCTTTTTCATCAAGACTACGTCCGATCAGCTTCCATACAGCAGCATTCAGCACAGCAAATACCGGAACTCCAACGATCATTCCCGGAACTCCAAATAAACCACCACCGACCATGATTGCAACAATAACCATAAAGCTGGACAGTCCGGTCGACTCACCCAGGATCTTTGGTCCAAGGATATTTCCGTCAAACTGCTGAAGGATCAAAATAAAGATCAGGAAATACAAGCTCTGAATGGGATCTACCAGCAAAATAAGAAGAAAACACGGAACTGCTCCCAAATATGGCCCGAAAAACGGAATAACATTTGTAACTCCAACGATCACACTGACCAGAATCGCATATGGGGTTCCGATGATCGATGTTCCAACATAACACAATACACCGATAATTGCGGAATCCAGGATCTTTCCGCTGATAAATCCACCAAAGGTTTTATGCGTAAAACGCATGGAATGAACAAGAAAGGTTGCCCATTTGGTTGGAAGAACTGCATAAACAGCCATTTTTGCCTTGGCAACAAATCCCTCTTTATCCGCCAGTATATAAAGAGATACGATCGCTCCAATAAGGAAATTCTTCAAAAAAACAAGAAGATCCAGAAAGCTTGCGGATATATTTTTCATCATAAACTGCATCTGGGGAAGAATCGTATTTGTCAGATACTCCTGTAATCTGCTGGAATACTGATTGATCTGGCTGATCATATCCGGATTCAGTTTCCATCCCTTTTCCACGACGGAATTTAACCAGTTTTCCACTACACTTACGTAATGAGGAAAACTGTAGATAATATTCATGATGCTTCGAATCAATTGAGGAAGGATCATCATGACAAGGGCATAAATGACCAGAAACATAAGAAATACAGAAAGGATCACACAGATCCAGCGTACTACTTTCCTCCCCTTTTTCTGAAGTGTTTTATTCCTTTTTTCAAAAATCGGAAAAATGATCTTCCGCTCCAGAAAATTAACAATGGGGGTTAGCAGATATGCTATGGCAGCTCCATAAATGATCGGCGCCATAATACCGAAAAATGTTTTAATTCCGGTGATCAGAGATTTCATATGGAAAATCCCGTAATAAAATAAAATACTGGCAGCAATAACCAGAAATGCAGTCACACCTAACTGCACATAGCGATGGTTCCAACGAATTTTCATAGTAATTTCCTCCACCAGGTGATTATAACATAGCATCTCTGGTTTGTGTCTAAAAAAAACATAAACATTATTTTCCAATAACCTGCAAAGATAAATTCCGACTTCAGGGTATCGCGCTGATACAGAAAACACCCCGCCATAAAATGGCAGGGTGCCTAAAAATCTGATGTTTATTTTTTCAGGCTGTCATAAATGTGAATGGCTTCGATAATTGCCTTCGCAGTTCCATCAATGCCAAGCTTGCTACTATCCAGACAAAGATTATAGCTGTCCGCAGATCCCCATTTCTTGTTGGTATAATAATTATAGTAGCTGGAACGGCTTTTGTCTGTTTTGTTGATCATGTCCTTGGCCTCTTTGGCATTTTTATTGTATTTCTGAGCAATACGGTTGATACGCCAGTCAAGGTTTGCATGAACAAATACACTGAAACAATCCGGATTATCTGCAAGTGCATAATCCGCACATCTGCCGACCATTACACAGGGACCTTCTGAAGCCAGCTTCTTGATTGCCTCAAACTGTGCAAGAAAAATCTTATGGTTCATAGGCATGTCTGTAAATCCGGCTGAGGAATACCCAAATGAATAAGTATCCATTACAAGAGAATAAAGAAAACTGTTTGTTGGCTTCTCATCATGATGCTCAAACAGCTCCTTGCAGATCCCACTGTCATTGGCTGCGTGCTCCAGCAGCTCTTTATCATAGCATTTGATTCCAAAATATTTAGCAACTTCCTGGCCGATCTGTCTTCCGGCGCTGCCATATTTACGACCGATAGTAATAATAGAACTTGTTGTATTGTTACTCATAACAGCCACATCCTTTCTGCTCAGATTCAGCGAATTTGCAAATATTAACTCCGCTTCCTCTTTAATATAGTTATTATACACTATATTTCACAAGTTTTCCAGTTATTTTCGCAATTTTGTCAGCAATTTAACAAAATATTCCGGAAGTGGGGCTGTAAATTCCATATATTCCCCGGTACGTGGATGAATAAATCCAAGGATCATTGCATGAAGTGCCTGTCCCTCCAGATGATAGGGATTTCTGGATGAACCATACACCGTGTCCCCAAGAAGCGGATGTCCGATACTGGCCATGTGCACACGGATCTGGTGGGTACGTCCTGTTTCAAGACGACATTCCACATACGTGGCCTCGCCAAAACGTTCCAGCACTTTGTAATGTGTTATTGCATCTTTACCATTTTTATGATTGATGGCCATTTTTTTACGATCTGTCGGATGCCGTCCAATAGGTCCCTCTATGGTTCCCTCATCCTCTTTCAGATTTCCCTGCACAACTGCCCGGTAGCGTCTGCGGATACTGTGACATTTCAGCTGTTCTGCCAGATCCCGGTGAGCAATATCATTTTTGCATACCAACAGTGCCCCGGTGGTATCCTTATCAATTCTATGGACAATTCCAGGCCGCATCACTCCGTTAATACCGGAAAGGCTGTCACCACAATGTGCCATAACTGCATTGACCAGTGTTCCCTGATAATGCCCGGCTGCAGGATGTACAACCATCCCTTTGGGCTTATTAACGATCAGTACATCTTCATCCTCGTAAAGAATATCCAGCGGAATATCCTCCGGAACGATATCCGGCTCACTGGAATCCGGGATCTCCAGATGGATCCTGTCATTTTCACGGACCTTATAATTAGATTTGGCAGCCTTCTCTCCCACGGTAATCTGTCCTTCTTTCAGAAGTTTCTGAAGGAAAGACCTGGAAAGACCGCTGTCTTTCTCAGCAAGATAGCGGTCGATTCGTATACCTGATTCTTCTTTTTCTACTGTATAATCATATATTTCCATTTATATCTCCTACAAGAACAGACAGATACATGATATATCTCTCCGCCCGGATCACTGTTTGATATTCAGAAACGCAAAATCATCATCTCTGTATTTCGTGCATACAAACAGGATCAGAAAAATTCCACTTACAACCACATAAACATCCGCAAGATTAAATACCGGAAAATCGATCAGGGAGAAATAGATAAAATCGATCACATATCCTCTGAAAAAACGATCGATAAAATTTCCCAGTGCACCAGCTGCAAGTACTGTAGCAATGGTGAGCAACGGCAGATAAAACCGCTCTTTCGGAATACGGATCCATGCATAGAGGATCACTCCCAGAAACAGTAAACTCACAATGGCAAAAAAGAGTACACTTCCCTGAAACATTCCAAACGCAATTCCCCTGTTTTCCGGATAGAGATAATAAAGTTCAAGTACGCCGGGAATCAGCGAAACCGATGGTTGTCCTTTCAGATACAGATATGACAGCCATTTTGCTCCCTGATCCGCAGCCACGAGTAAAATCAGCAAAAAAATGTCCCCCGACATACACTTACTAAAAGACATTTTCTGATGATGGTTAACACGACTGATCATAGAGTTATCTCCTGAATACAGGAAAGCATTTCTTCATCGGTAACTGTTTTGTCAATAAAGCTTTTTCCGATACCATCCATCAGGATAAACCTGATATGTCCCTGTTCCATTTTTTTGTCTTTCTTTGTTGCGGAAAGAACTTCTTCCGGGATAAGACCATCTACATGCACCGGAAGATCGTAATCCGAACATCCCTGGCAGATTTCCTGATATTCTTCTTTGGTCAGAAGTCCTCGTTTCATGGAAAGATATGCCGCTGCCACCAGTCCGACTCCCACACACTGTCCGTGGAGCAGGGTGAAATTCTTAAGTTTTTCTACTGCATGCCCCACAGTATGTCCCAGGTTAAGAAGCGCACGCTCTCCCTGTTCCTTAGGATCACGCTCCACAACGCCTGCTTTGATCTCACAGCATCTGCGTACCATTCTGGCAATCTGTTCCATATCCAGCTTTTTGATTCCTTTCTGCTCACAGCATACATAGCGGAAAAAATCTCCATCACAGATCAATCCTGTTTTTAAAATCTCACCCATTCCGCAGGCAAACTGTTCTGCCGGAAGCGAAGAAAGAGTGCTTAGATTCATATATACAAGACGTGGCTGGTGAAAAGCTCCTACCATGTTTTTGTACTGCTGAAAATCTACGCCAGTTTTTCCGCCAACGCTGCTGTCTACCTGTGCAAGCAGTGTTGTCGGTACCTGAATGAAGTCAATCCCCCTGAGATAAGTTGCCGCGCCAAATCCGGTAAGGTCCCCTACCACACCACCGCCTAATGCAACAAGCAGACTTTTTCGGTCAAGACCATTTTGGATCAGGGCCTGATACAATGCCGAAACGGTATTAAGGTTTTTGTTTTTTTCTCCTGCCTCAAAGGTGAACACAGAAATATCGGAACTTACCTCACTTAAAACCTGCTTTACAGCTTCTTCATACAGTGGTCCCACATTAGAATCTGTTACAATGCAGATTTTTCTGTCAACAAGTCCTTCTTCCTTCATAACCTGTGCCAGATTAGAAAAATCTTCTTCAAAACAGATGGGATAATGAAAATCACCTTCTCGTTTTACAAGTAATTTTGATGCTGTCATTGCGTTTTCCTCCTAGCTGTTCAGATATAAAGCAGAATCCGTACTCCAAGACGTCCTTTTTTTGTCTGACGGGATACCCCATCATAAATAAAACGTCCCTTTTTCCGAACGGATATGATGTCTCCCTCTTTGGGCTCATAACCATTGGATGTGATCAGTTTTCCATTTACAAAAACAAGCCCTTCTTCAATACAATGCACAATACTGCTTCTGGAAGTCCCAAAAGCCAATGCGATCAGAGAATCCAGGCGTACGGACGCACAGGTTCCACTAACTGGTTTCAGTTCCGGCCTCGGAAGATCACCCGGATCTTCTATCTTCGACGCCACAACTGTGGTATGTCTTACACGACACAGATTCTCCAGAAAAAAATCTGTCATCTGACGCAGACAGAAAAAGCTCGCAGTATGATCTTCTATAAGAATATCCCCAACAACACTCCTGTCAACCCCAAGATTCAGGATCGCTCCCAAATAATCCCGATGTGTCAGATCTTCTGAAAATTTCACTGCTTTTGGCTCAAGCCGGATACAATCAATGGGATAATCCCATGTAAAAGCAAGAGCATCAGGGTGAAAGGCTACCATCTGACGCTCTGCATTCTCATATCCGCCAAAACCTTCCGCTGTAACACCCAGCTTATGAAAATTCTGACTGTTTAAAATATTCCGTTCATTTAAATTAAGAAAATCCGTAAATGTGGTAATATCTCTCTGATAGGCCAGATTTGCCAGTTCACGGATTCTCTTAACAAAAAGTTCTTCTTTATCCATGGAATCAGTAACCCACTCTTACAGATGGTACAGATCCTCCAAGGATATTCTGAAGATCACCGGTAATATCCACATTGTATGGTCCAAGTACAAAAATATAGCTGGATACCTGCTGAAGGCTTCCTCCAAGTGAATAACATGCACCGGAAGTAAAATCGATGATCCTCTGTGCAAGCTCCACATCGATTCCTTCAAGATTCAGGATCACGGTAGAATTATCGACCAGTGTATCCGCAATTTCTCTTGCTTCCTCCATGGTTGTAGGCTTGATCACACAAACTTCCATATTTGCAGCCTGGGAAGAACGCTTGCTTGTACGCATTGGGGTAATCTTGGAAGAAGGTGCCGGTCTGGAAATACGTTCCTGCCTTGCCGGGGCCTTGGCTGCAGCTGTCTTTGCAGATGACTTAGCAACAGGGGCCTTAACCGTTTCATCTTCCGGAAAATCCTCTTCCTCGTCATTTTTTTTCTTGGAAAATTTCTCAAAAAATTTCTTCTTTGGTTTCTCTTCCATATCATCATCTTCATCGAGGAAATCGTCCTCATAATCGTCCTCATCCTCAAGAAGGCTATCATCTAACAATTCGTCATCGTCATAATCGTCGTTCAGTTTGATGGCATCTAAAAACTTGTCTAAAACGCCCATTTTAAATCTCCAATCTTATTAGTCTTATAATGCGTAATTTCTTGCACCAAAAATACCAGTGCCTACACGCACCATCGTAGCGCCCTCCTGCACGGCAACCATGTAATCTCCGGTCATTCCCATACTCAGAACACTCATAATAACATTATTAATGTTTTTAGCAGCAATGTCAACACTTAATTTCTTAAGTTCACGGAAAATTTCGCGATTTTCCTCTGCATTATCAACATAGGGAGCAATTGTCATGAGCCCCTTTATCCGAATGTGTGAAAAATCTGAGATCTGTTCTATAAACGGTAAAACTTCTTCCGGTTTCAGACCAAATTTACTTTCTTCCTGCGCTACATTTACTTCTATAAGGATCGGAACAATAACCGCTTTTTTCGCTGCTTCTTTTTCAATCGTCTCGGCCAGGCGAAGCGAATCTACAGAATGGATCATTGCAACTTTATCCACAATATATTTTACTTTATTACGCTGAAGATGTCCGATCATATGCCATTTGACATCTGAAGGCATCTGATCATATTTATCCACGATCTCCTGCACTTTGTTCTCTCCAAAGACACGTGCTCCGGCATCATAAGCCTCCTTCAGCATCTCCACCGGTTTGGTTTTGCTTACTGCGATCAGTGTGACTTCATTCGGATCTCTGTTAATTTTATTGCAGGATTCATTAATATTTTTCTGCACCTGTGCCAAATTTTCCGCTACCATGATATAAATCCTCCTTTAATTAGTAAAGTATATCCTGTTCACTTACTTTATCTGCATTTTTCACAATACGGTCATATCGGACAAGCCCATTATAGGTTTCCTTTGATACAACCGCATATTCCTCATTTTCATCCAGGATCTCGATCCGGCGGAATACCGCATATCCCTGATTGACACAGAAAACTCCCTCCAGAACTTCTGTATCTCCAATGATAAACTTCTCTCCACTATCCGGCTCAACAAGAGCATCGCCTTCTTTAAATTTATTCTTGTCTACGTAATAAATATAGCTTGTTTCCTGTGTTTCTTTGTCTGTGATCTCATCACGGCCATAGATACCGGCACTGACAAAGGTTGTCGTACTGTCGCCTTTTTTATTTCTGCCGGAAAGCATAAATCCGGATTGCTGTGTTTCATCATCCGTCGTAAGATATTTGGAAGGTATTGCATAAAACTCCTTCGTTACGATAGAAGATAACGGGATCTTTAAACCTGTCACATTGTTCGTGACAAGTTCTATTTCCAGAAACCGGTCTGACGCATATCGGATCAGTCCTTTATTAAAATCAATCTTACCGTATTTAGCCCCATCGATCTCCATGATTGAAAAGTCTCCTGTCTGCGTCAGATCATCTTTCAGGAACTTGACGCGGATCGATGTACGCTCCTTCAGATTAGCAGCCTGCTTCTCACTTAAAGGGATCAAAAGACTCCAGCGTTCATCTGTAATGATCGTATAAATATCATCTCCGGCCTTTATCTGTCCATCTGTTTTCAGATCCGTTTCCTGATAGGAATTCTGATCAAAATCAGCAGCTGTGACATTATCAACGGTTTTGGTTTCGTAGCCATCTGTAGAATACAGGATGATCCCGTCTGTCTGCGCACGGCGGATATTTGGATCACTGGAAACTATAGTTGTAACTGTGGCTTCCTCTCCATCTTCAGACGTCGTGCTTGCAGAAGAAGCTCCCGAACTGTCTGAAGCATACTGAAGGATGCTTCCATTGAGCTGATATTTAAAACTATAGGCACTGTTGAATTTGCTGGGATCAAATCCTTTGGAAAAGCTTTGCATATTACTGCGTATATCCGCCAGCTCCTCTCTGCTCAGAGAGGTTACATTGTCTGCAGATCTTGAACTGTTCAGGCTGTAGACAGCACCGTTGGCATTGATCTTGGTACCTTCCCTTGCGTAATATGTAACGTAACCGCCCGCATCTGCCTGCACTACGTTCTCTGTCATGATCGCCAGCCCTGTGTATGTCTCATTCATGGATAACGGACCGGAGGGAACCTGATAAGATTCCATATGAGAAGCTGTAAGATAAAGAATCACACTAAAGATCATATAGATAAAAATTGCTCCGAACATTACAGTTCCAATGTTCAGACCAAAAATTTTACGAAGCTTTGCTAAGAATCCCGGAGTTTTTCCGGAATGTACTTTATTATCCGGCAAATGAATGCCTCCTTTACATCGTTCATCTCTTAAAGTTCGTTTTATTGTAACATTTTATTTAAATGAATACAAGCTTTAAAACGTGCGAACATACTTTCCGAATATCCGTTTGCCATTTTTTCAAAAGTATGTTATACTATTCAAAATATAATTTCGTGATGCTGTCATATTATGGTCGACAGCAGATAAAATCAACCCAGGGAGGTAAGTACACATGACATATGGCAGAATCAGTAAAAAGCAGCAGGAAATACTGGATTATATGAAAAATGAGATCCTTAACAGAGGTTTTCCGCCCTCCGTCCGTGAAATCTGTGAAG
>OLQY01002780.1_pt1 | contig 10108 bp, 6 predicted proteins | sample 1672851 | NCBI WGS metagenome assembly OLQY01 (sample SAMEA3136730, study PRJEB25190) | human gut metagenome | reverse complement strand
CCATAACTGTCTGGAAATACACCAGTCACGGATGTTATCTGTCCAGTTGAAGTATGTTTTCTCCATACGTTTTGGAAGTAACTGGATCTCTCCGTTCTTAACGCCTTCAACTGCCGGTTTGATCATCTCGTCCATTTTCACGAACCACTGCTGTTTGATCATTGGTTCAACGGTTGTGCCGCAGCGGTCATGTGTACCTACGTTGTGGGAATGTGGAACAACTTTTACTAAAAGTCCTGCTTCCTCTAAATCTTTTACTAATGCTTTTCTGCACTCGTAGCGGTCCATTCCCTCATATTTTCCTGCTAACTTGTTCATGGTTGCATCGTCATTGATGACAACGATCTCTTCCAGGTTGTGGCGTTTTCCAACCTCAAAGTCGTTCGGGTCATGGGCTGGTGTGATCTTCACACATCCGGTTCCAAACTCTTTGTCTACATATGGATCAGCGATCACCGGAATCTCACGGTCTGTCATCGGAAGTTTTAACATTTTTCCAACGATGTCTTTGTATCTCTCATCATCCGGGTTTACAGCAACAGCGGTATCTCCGAATAAAGTCTCCGGTCTTGTCGTCGCAATCTCAACGAATCTTCCTTCCTCGCCAACTACCGGGTAGTTGATATGCCAGAAGAATCCGTCCTGCTCCTCATGCTCTACCTCTGCATCGGAAATGGATGTCTTACAAACCGGACACCAGTTTACGATACGGGAACCCTTGTAGATATATCCTTTTTCATATAATTTAATAAAAACTTCCTGTACGGCATCAGAACATCCTTTATCCATGGTAAAACGTTCTCTCTGCCAGTCAGCAGAAGATCCCATTTTCTTTAACTGGTTGATGATACGATTGCCGTATTCCTCTCTCCACTCCCAGCATTTCTCTAAGAAACCTTCTCTTCCGAGGTCTGCCTTATCGATTCCTTTTTCTTTTAAGGACTGGATGACTTTTACTTCGGTTGCAATGGAAGCGTGGTCTGTTCCAGGCTGCCATAATGCATTGTAACCCTGCATTCTCTTGTAGCGGATCAAAATATCCTGCATGGTATTGTCTAATGCATGTCCCATATGAAGCTGTCCAGTAATGTTTGGTGGAGGCATCACAATGGTGAATGGTTTCTTGCTGCGGTCTGCTTCTGCATGGAAGTAACCGTTGTCTTCCCATTTTTTATAGAGACGTTCTTCAATGCCCTTTGGGTCATAGGTCTTTGCTAATTCCTTCATTTGTCTTTTTCCTTTCTTAAAAAAATAAAAGCCCTTCACATCCATACGGATGCAAAGGGCGTGTCAACGCGGTACCACCTTTGTTATGTTGTAAAAACAACATATCTCTGCCGGCTCATTCCTAAGCCACTGTCCGGTAACGGGGACAACTCGTTCTCGCTTACTTCTGACTGCTTCTGGCGATATACGAAATTTTTCTCCGCATGATCAACTTGCAAGTTCTGCCACTTATCTGCAACAGACAGGTTCTGCGCGACGGTTCAAAAGCTACCTTCCACACAACATGTTCTGGTGACATCTCTCAGCCGGTGAATGTCATTCTCTTTCAGGTGTCTGTGTGTACTCCTCTTTCTCATCACCTTTTTATATCTTTTTTCATCATAAAAGCTAAAGTGGCATTTGTCAACTGATTTTTTATACGTGATTTTAATTTATTCATTCCTTCTTTCTATCCTAATAATTTCAACAGATTCTGATAGACATATTCTCTCAGAAAATCTGCCTCCAGGTCAAGCTCGATTTTTTTCTCTGCTGCGATGCGGTACATAAAATAGACCGAAAGCTGGGTTTCGACCGCGGCTCTTCGCAGGAAAACATTCTTCTCCCGGATCAGACCTTCGCGGACACCCTCCTCCACAATGCAGTCGATAATCTCGTTTTTCTCCTTATCACAGCACTGCTGTTTCATACGCTCATACTCATCTTTCAGATTCTTTGGTATCTCGTATGATTCCAATACCATTTTTATCAGGAAAAAGACACCCTGCTTTTCTTTTACATGCTCATCAATAAAATCCATGACCTCGTTAATTTTCTGTTGAAACGTTCTGTTATCTGTAGAAATTACCTGCAGTTTTTCAAAGCACACTTTCACATAATATAAAATTGCAGAAGAGATTATCTCTTCCTTTGAAGAAAAATATTCGTATGCTGTTCCTTTTCCAATGCCTGCCCGGCCTGTGATATCAGCTACTTTTAAAGTGTTGATATCACAGCCTTCATTAATGAACTCAATGACTGCCTGATACATGGCAAGTACTTTCTGTGATGGATCGTGGATCAGTTTCTGCTCATCCATTATAAGTCCTCCTCGACCATGCTCTTATTGCGGTTGAATGCATCATAAATACATGGAACAACGATCAGAGTTAACAGTGTACCATATAACAAACCGCCAACCGTTACGATCGCCATTGGCTGCATCATTTCTGAACCTTCTCCAAGTCCGACTGCCATCGTGGACATGGACAGGATCGTGGTGAGTGCGGTCATAAGGATCGGACGGAGTCTCGTTTTTCCGGATTCGATAATGGCGTCTTTTTTCTCCATTCCGCCACGGCGGAGCTGGTTGATAAAGTCTACCATAACGATACCGTTATTTACGATAATTCCGGCAAGCATGACAAATCCGATCATTGCCACAACGCTGACTTCGTTGCCGGTAAAGTAAAGTGCGAACAGACCGCCTGTAAATGCCAGCGGGATTGTAAACATAATGATAAATGGCGACAACAGTGACTGGAACTGTGCTACCATGACAAGGTAAATGAAGATAACTGCCAAAAGAAGCATCAGATACAACTGATTCATCGCATCTGCGATCATCTCGTCCTCACCTGCCATCTCAATGGAGTATCCTTCCGGCAGATCGATCTTATCTAACTCTTTCTGGATCTCATTACTCAGCAGACTGACATTATGGTCATCATCCACTCCTGCGGTCACACTGATATATCTGGTCTGCGCATCACGGTTAATCGTTCCTAATGTGTAACCTTCCTCAAACTGTGCAATATCAGAAAGCGCTACTTCTGTCTCGTTTCCTTCTCTGTCTGTATAGGTAAAGGTCAGTTTTTTGATATCATCCAATGTAACATCGGACTGCTCCTCGCTCTGTACGTAAACCTGATACTCATTTACATCGGTAGAGATCGTTGTTGCGGAGGTTGACGATGTCATCTCCCCATAAACAAGCTGGAATACCTGTGCAACGGTCATGCCATATTTCGCAGCTTTTTCCTTGTCTACAGAAATGGTGAAAGACGGTGTCGTATTGGCAAGTCCATCATCCACATCCACAGTTCCCTCGGTGTTCTCTACGACTTTTGCAACCTCGCCTGCAAGTTCCTGCAGTTTGTCAAGATTATTTCCTTTTACATTGATCGTCAGTCCACTTCCCATAAGTGATGTCATATCAGAAGCGGAGGTGTCTGTTGTAACTTCGCAGTCCATGTCTTTGGTCAGTTCATCCAACTGTTCGATTACATCTGCACTGCTCACTTCAGATTCTTCATCCAGAATCATATACATGGAAATACTGTCTGTAGAACTTCCTCCCATCATGGAAAGAGCACTTCCACCTGCCATGGCACCAATGGTCTCAATACCATCAATCGTCAATGCTTTTTCCACGACTTCGTCTGCCATTTCTGTCAGTTCATCAAAAGTAAGCGTCTCATCCTCTTTTGCTGAAATCGTCGCACTGATCTGGTTCGTCTCCATATTCATATCCATGAAAGAATATCCTCTGGAGAATGCTGCCACAACACTTGTTCCCAGCAAAACGATCACCGCGATAAATACGATTGGCTTGAAACGCAGGCATACAGCTAAAATTTTTCCATAAACCTCTTTTACTTTGTCAAAGAAATTATGCCTGATCTCTTTTGTATTTTTTAATAATCCTGCTGCCATCATCGGCACGAAAGTCAATGCCACGAGCAGGCTGGCTGCAAGCGTAAATGCAATTGTCAGCGCAATATCAACAAATAACTGTCTTGTGATACCCTCTGTAAAAATAATCGGTGCAAATACACAGATGGTTGTAAGTGTGGAAGCTATGATTGCTCCTGTCACCTGTGAAGCGCCTTCCACGGCTGCTTTCCGGATGGAATACCCCTCTCCCCGCAATCGATAGATGTTCTCGATCACGACAATGGAGTTATCCACCAACATACCAATTCCGAGCGCCAGACCCGACAGTGAAATAATGTTTAACGTAATATTCGTAAAGTACATCAGTACCACTGCAAAAACAACACTGAGCGGAATGGAACATGCTATTACAAGTGTAGGTTTCATATCTTTTAAGAATAATAACAATACAATAATTGCAAGGATGGCTCCCACGATCATGTTTTCTACGACTGATTTCACGATCATGTCAATGTAAATACCCTGATTCATGAGAACGCTCAAATGTAACGCTGTATTTTCTTTTTCCAAACTGTCAAATTTATCCAATAACCGGTCTGTCACATCTCCGGTGGAATAGCCGGTCTGCTTTTCAATCGAAAGCATTACCGCCGGATTTCCATTCACTTTGGAATAGGAATCTCCGGAATTGTCAATGTATTCGATATCTGCCACATCTGACAGTCTGACCGGTTCGATACCATCCATACCAAGATCCATCAGAACGAGATTTTCAAGATCTGCTTTGGATGTCACCTCATCTCCGACTCGCACCAGATACTGCTCGTTCCCCTCTGTCACATAACCTGCCGGCATGGAGAAGTTCTGTGCTGTCAGAAGATTTTTTAAGGTATCCATTGTAAGGATCGTGTTCAGATCCGCTGAATCTTTTGCCTGCTCTTTTGCATCATCTAACTGGCTCTGTCCCTCTTCGATCTTATTTGCTGCAACAGCAAGATCCGCATATCCCTTGCTCATCTCCATGATACCGGATATCTGGGATTCATTTAAAGTCACTAATGCGTCATCTAAAGATGTTTTACCGTCTGCCACCTGTGTCTGGGCGGACTCGATTGTCGCGATTCCCGCCGCAATCTGTGTCTTGCTCTCACTCAATTTTGAGATTGCAGCCGGAATGTCTTTGTAAGAAGTCAGCGTCACACCTGCATCTGCAAAAGAGGATGCCTGACTCATCAGCATCACATTGATATCATCCAGTTTGGACTGTAATGTCACGATCTGGCTTGCAATGTCACTCTCACTTGTATAGGTAGTTCCTGCCTGTGCATTGATCTGGGCAATGGCTGTGGATTCCATGTATGCGATGAAATCGGATTCGCTGGCCGCATTTTTATATGCTTCTAACATTTTAGGATCTGCCTGTAAAGTTGAAATCACTGTTTCCAACTGATTCGCCTGTTCCTGTGTCATCTGACCATATTGAACCGCTGCTGCAAGCGCTTCCTCCACTGTCATGTCTGCACCTGTCATTGGATTTTTTGCTGTTAAAATTGCCATTACACCATCGTGCGCCTGATATAACTGCTTTGCCCCACTCTTCGCCTGGCTGACACCGTCTTTTGCTTTCTGTAAACCGTCAATCGCGCTCTGTAACTGCGTTGCTCCATCATAAGCTGACTGTAACGACTTGATTGCACCATCCATGGACGACTGTGATTTCTGAAGATCTGATAATTGTGTGGTCAGATCTGCTTCGGTGTTAAACAGTTGGATTTTATTATTAATGATCTCATTTTCACCTGCTCCAAGCTGGCTTCCCATCTCTTTTTCACCATCGGAAAGCTTCTTTTTCCCACTGTCGATCTGGGAAGATGCCTTGTCTAACTCTGCCTGTGCATCTGTAAACTGGGCATCTATTTTGCTCAGAATCTGTTCGTTTAAAGCATCTATTTTCTCCTGGTTCATAGTGACCTGAAGATCCGTATCAAGCACTCCTGTTGCCGTCACAGATGCCACACCCTCGATACTCTCAAGCAGTGGTAATAATTCATTATCCACATAATCAGATACCTCTGCCTGATCCATTCCATCCACATCTGCGGATGCGATCATAACCGGCATCATATCCGGATCGATCTGCATAATGATTGGTGTGCCCACTGAATCCGGAAATTGTCCGGTCAACTGATCCAGCTGCTGCTGAATCTCAATCATAGCAGAATCCATGTTCGTGCTCTGCTCATACTCCAAAATAACCATAGAATAGTTATCATAGGACATGGAACTTACGTTATTAATATTGGAAGTCGTTGCCATTGCCGCTTCGATTGGCGATGTCACATCCTTTTCCACTTCCTCCGGACTTGCACCCACATCTGTTGTAACAACGATCACATACGGCAGATTCATTGCCGGCAGCAGATCTGTTGTCATCCTCGTCAGCGAAACAACTCCTAAAACGATCACCAGTACAACAGCCACTAACACTGTGTACGGACGTTTTACACTATACTTTGGGATCATTCTCGTTCCTCCTGAAAAATTATATGTCTGATTGGCTATTGCATTCCCGCAAGCCAAAACCGACCGGTCGGTCGGCAAAAATCAGTTTACTCCTCTCTCATCAAAATGCAAGGAAAATCGGACAGAATTTAGAATTATTTTAGAAATGGAACAAAATTTCCTATTTACGCAAAAATGGAGTACCTATCGGTACTCCATCCCACGAGACTGTATCTTTCCAATATATAATAACAGAGGCTTTACTCTTTTTTGTTTATGACTGTTGTTCTACCAATTTCTGTATTGCCTGCTGCTCTGCTTCCGGCATCAGCTTTGATACCTCGATCAGAACGATCAGTTCTTTTGCATAGGAAGCAACCTCATCAAAACAATTTTCTACTGCTTTCATAATGACTGGCATGGAAATAACCTTCTCATCCGGGACATCAATAATCTCATCCACGTTTCCAACCTCAAGCCCAATCTTTGTACCATTCATGGATGCAACGATGATATTGTTGATTTCCTGTTCCGGATAATGAAACTGTTCTGCCAGACTGTACACTGCAATAACTTCTCCGTGCAGATTCATGATCCCATGAACCTGTGGCAGTGAATTTGGAATATTCACCACATTCATTCTTGTTTCAATGGATTCCACATCATTGACAGGAATACCAAACTTCACTCCATTTAACAAAAATGTAAGTAACTGCATTATAATCTCTGTCTCCTTTCTTATGATTCGATCTCGGGACATTTCGCAGTATCCATAAGACCTGCAAAAAGGGGACTGGCACAAAAGTACCGCCCCACTATTCTGTTCTCACCCTGTTCTATTCATCTTCGCTGTCTTCATCATCAACGATTGCTGCTGCCGCACCTGCCACAGATGAAACAACCGCTATCACAACAACGATGACAACCAAAAGTAATAAAATTCCCATGAAAACTAAAAAACCGCCTTCTGTCATGTCTTCCTCCGTTCTGAAAGGATTGTGCAGATTCACTTCTCAACCATTTCTTTTTTTCCAAAATCTGTGCCTATTATAGCACATTAGCAACTGGAAAAAAAGAGCCTATGTTTGATTATTTCAGATAATTTTTCTGATGTTTTTTAATATTGTAATCTTTTTCTGCTACATCAAAGGAGAACCGCCGTGATATGGGGAATCACGACGGTTCTCAGGGAAGGTTTTTTCATTTGTAGCTATATTCTAATTTATCCTTTTACACTGCCGAGGGCAACACCCTGTACGATGTGTCTGGATAAGATCAGATAAATGATAATAACTGGGAAGATAGAAAATGCGATCATCACATAAACCTGACCCATATCAAACTTCAGCCAGTCAGCTGCACGAAGCTGTGCGATTAAGATTGGCAGTGTCTTTTTCTTGTCATTGTGTAAGATTAAAGCCGGTACAAAATAATTATTCCAGCTGCTTACAAATGTAAAGATTGCCTGTACTGCAATGGCAGGTTTCATCAATGGAAGTACAATCTGGTTAAATGTATGGAACTCACCGGAGCCGTCAATTCTGGCAGCCTCGATCAGAGATACCGGCAATGTACTTTCCATATACTGCTTCATGTAAAAGAATGTTACCGGAGCAGCGATCGTTGGCACGATCAATGGAATGAATGTATCTTCCATATGTAATGTACCGACTAATTTTACAAATCCAAGTGCAGTTACCTGTGTAGGGATCATCATAACTGCTAAGATAAATGCATAGATGTATTTTTTCAGTTTAAAATCATATGCATGAATGGCGTAAGCCGTCATGGTTGAAAAATAGGTGCATAACGCTGCTGACAGTACAGATACGATCAGACTGTTTATCATACCCTGCCATACCGGAAGTGTTCCGTGTACCAGATTGTTCCAGTTTTCCAGCAGATGTGTGCTTGGCAGTGGTGTAAATCCGGCCTGCAGTTCACCGTTCGATCTGGTCGCGTTAATGAACAGCACATAGAACCAGAACAGGCAGGCAAATGTAACAAGAATCAGGACTATATAAGCGATAAATCTTCTTGCATGGATTCCAAGTCCTTTTTTCAGATTTTTATTTTCGTTCATAATAACACCTCACCTTTCTATTCTACTCATGCTTTTCTCTTATCGTTTCCAGTTACCTTAAAGACAATAAGACTTAAAATTGCGGTGATGATGAACAGGATTACGGATACTGCACCAGCCATTCCGTAGTTCTTGCTGTACAGATGTTTATTTAAGAACATGATCAATGTCATGGTCGATCTCATTGGATCACCGGTACCATTGGTCAAAATCTGTGGTACATCGAATAACTGTAATCCACCGATCAGCGATGTGATCACAACATATACTAAAATCGGCCGGAGCAGCGGTAATGTAATTTTGTAGAATACCTGTGTGGAAGTTGCTCCATCCACCTCTGCCGCTTCAAATAGGGAAGTATCGATACCCATCATGCCTGCCATTAAAAGAATGGTCGTATTACCAAACCACATCAGACAGTTCATAAGGGCGATCAGTCCTCTCGCACTTCCTGTGTTTGCCAGAAACTTATATGGCTCTGAAATGATTCCGATCTGCATTAAAATCGAGTTGATCGGTCCACCATCTGAGAACAGTGTAAAGAACAACATGGAAAATGCGGATGCCATGATCAGGTTTGGCAGATAGATCACGGTCTTGAAAAATCTGCTTCCTTTTAATTTCAAACGCACATCAGAAAACCATGCACCTAACAGTAATGACAAAATAATCTGTGGCACAAAACACATGATCCATAAAATCATGGTATTCTTTGCGTAAATCCAGATATCGCCCTGTGTAAACAGCGTTTTGTAGTTCTCCAGTCCCACAAAGTTTGGTCCGATCTGTGTCAGACCTGATAAATAATTTTCAAAAAAGCTGTTATAAATGGTATTAAACAGTGGTATAAGCTGGAATACAACATACACCAGAATAAAAGGAATCAGAAAAATGTAACCCCATTTGTTATATCTGACTGCTTTACTGCTTTTCTTCTTCATAACGCCTCTTGCCCCCTTCTTTTTATTTTTCACAGAGTTCACAGCATCCCTTCACGGACATCTTTTTGTGCAAATCTGCTGTCAGCTCTGCGCTTTACGCCGCTGACTGCTTTCTCTCCGTCCGGAGATAGGTATAAAGATAGCCGCACCCGCCGGTCTGGCAGGCGCGGCTTATTATTTTAGTATGTTAAGTCCGGATATTTCTCAACAACTGCTTTGTAGAATAAGTCAAGTGCATCATCAAGTGAAGCATTGCCTTCAAAGTAGTTCTTCATTGCGTTCTGGAACTCTTCGTTACATCCCTGATCGTATGCAGAAAGGTTGCTTAAATCAAGTTTGGAAACACCTGCGCTGTAAATACCAAGTGGATTCTGTCCGCCTAAGATCTTGCTTGAATAAGAGCTGTCAGCCATCTCAGCGATTACATCCTGGTTATTTACGAAATCGTCATCTTTCTCGATGATATCTTTCATAACATCATCATTGGTTGTCATCTGAAGCATGATATCTTTTACAAGGCTCTGGTTATCAGTTCCGTTTGCTGCACAGATCCATGTACCACCCCAGAAGAAGCCCTGCGGTCCTTCGGTTGCGCCCCAGCCACCGTTGTAACCGATACTGCCTTCGGTATCTGCTGCCATTGAAAAGTTTACTAACCATGCAGGTCCAAAGTAGCAGAATACATTTCCTTCCGGATAGA
>OLQY01002778.1_pt1 | contig 10152 bp, 10 predicted proteins | sample 1672851 | NCBI WGS metagenome assembly OLQY01 (sample SAMEA3136730, study PRJEB25190) | human gut metagenome | reverse complement strand
GGAACTCTGAAGTAGAAAGTGTCAATCAGGTCTTTCATATTATGGGATCGGTGGAGCAGCAGAGAGGCTGCTGCGAAGTGTCCGAAGGCCATTATGAAATAACGATTTACACGGCTTGCATGAATGTCAGCAAAGGTATTTATTATTATACAACTTATACGAATCATCAAATCACAGCTGTGGATATGCAGAAAGAAAATCTGAATGGAGAGATGCTGGTGCGCTATCCGATGCTGCAGGAAGAAAAAATTTTGATTCAGAACTAAAAACAGGGAGCTGTCGCTTTAAAGATTAGAAAATCTTGAAGTGGCAGCTTTCTTTTTGACTTTTTACTAACTGTAGTTATGTTGGCTCAGTAGGAAACACATTTATATCTAAAAAGCTGTACGTGTGTTTTGAATGCAAAAAGGTGCCGCCTCTTGCGTATCCGGCAATAGACGGCACCTAAATGAGGGGTGTATAGGTGTTACATATTATAATATTATGCAATAGGTAAATCCGGCATGGCATCCAGATTGTTTTGAAGCGGGCGTTTCTTCTCTTCGATTTCAGAAACAATTGTAACAACAGCATCCGTATATGGCGTCAGGATACCAAGCTTTTTGCCTTCATCGGAAACAACCCCGTCGATGAATCGAATTTCACATTTTCTGCCCTTTTCAAGATCCTGCAGCATGGAGGCTTTTCCCTGAATGGTACCGAAAACCTTTTGAACAGTAGCAATAGCTGCATTCTGACCGGCAATGTCGTTGTAATCAAAAAGTTTGTTGAAATCCAGCCCAAATATAGAAGGCAATGTAATACCCATTGCATGGCAGACACGAATGCATTCACGGCCAATCCGCACAGCACAGGTTAAAGCACGTTCCGTATGGATAACATAATAGAAGGTATCCGCACATACGGTAGACATACCTGAAAAGGTTGCATTGATCATAACTTTCGACCAGCGGTCAGCCATCAGGTTTTGGGTTAGATTGACACGTCCGGGACACATTTTCTCCAGGACAGCCTGAACTTCATAAACTTTTTCGTCAAGTTCACCGTTTAATCTTCCAAGATGGAATTCAAAAGTCGGGGCATCCGGTGAACATGTCAGGCTTGAAGTACCGGGACCGACAAATGTTGCAGGCCAGCCAACAGTCGCACCCATGATTTTGTCTTTGGGATAATATTTGGCAACAGCCAGTTCCGGGAGTCCGTTCTGGCATGTGCAGATGATTGTATCATCTCCGCAGTGAGCAAGCATTTGAGGAATGGCAATGTCATTAAATGTTTGTTTGGCCATGTAAATGATCAGATCATAGATGCCATCCATTTGATCGGGAGTACATGCTTTAACGGGTACGTTCATCTGCACACTGCCGGTGACGGTTGCTCCTTTACGATTGAGAACGTCTACATGCTCTTTCCAGGCATCCACCATCATAACGTCTAAACCTGCTTGATTTAAGTAAGCACCTAAAATTGTTCCCAGAGATCCGCATCCCATAATTGCTATTCGCTTGATCATACACTTTCCTACTTTCTTTGATATCAGATGAGGCCGACGTGTCGTGCTTTTTCTGTCAGCTCGTCCCGAAAGTCAGGGTGGGCCAACGAGATCATGGCTCTGACACGGTCAGCCATTGTCAGGTGTTTCAGATCGATACAGCCATACTCAGTCGCTACATATTCTATATCAGATCTTGGTGTTGAAATTGGTGTACCTTCCGGAAATGTAAAGTTGATTTTGCTGTATCTTTTTCCGTTCTTTATGTAACTGGAATCCATTGCGATAATGGATTTGCCGCCTTCGGACCATTGGGCACCGCGAACATAATCAAGCTGACCGCCGATTGCGCTGTATTGATGATAACCGATGGCGTCAGCAGCTGTTTCTCCATAAAGATTGATAGCCATTGCGGTGTTAATAGAAATCATTTTTTTATTTTTCATGATCATTCGTGGATCATTAGCAAATGAAAAATAAGCATTGTAGATATTTTCATTATGATCCATGAAGTCATACATGGCTTTATCACCGGCAGCAAAGGCATAAACAGATTTGCCGTCCATAAATCCCTTGTATTTATTGGTAACATTTCCGCTTTTTATCAGTTTGACCATGGAAGGGCAGAGCATTTCGGAAAAAATACCCAGATCGTTTTTGTCGGTCAATTTGCTTCCAATCGCAGAGGACAGACCGCCTATGCCAAGCTGGATGGTGGCCCCGTCAGGGATGAGCGGGACAATCTGATCTGAAATTTTTTCCGTTATCTCATCAGGTTCACCTTCGGCCATTTCAGGAATTGCTTTATCCGACATAACAATGGCGTCGGCATCTTTGATATTGAAAATGGTGTCCTGACCGTAAACGTAAGGCATATTAGGATTCAGTTCCAATATGATTCTATCGGCTGTGTCAAGGAGAAAACGATAGACACTGCCGCCGGAAACACCGAAGGAAACATTGCCGTTTTCGTCAGGCATAGAGGCAGATATAAATACAACGGATACTTTGCCAATATTATGAAACCAATCGTCAACCTGGCTCAGGTGCAGCGATGTAAATGCAGAAGGTCGGCCAATTTTCATGGCCGTTCTTTCGAAAGGGCCGAGAAAAAGGGAGAGCATTTTAAATGGCTGATTTTCTGCAGGTTCGGTGTAGAGCCGTGTCGGCCTTAGCAGAAGTCCGCTGATGATGGTGATATCATTGAGTTCATGACGTCTTTCCCATAAAGCATCGGAAAGCACAGGTGTGATATTGGAAACAAGGCCGATAAAGACACGGTCATGATCATGAACCAGTTTCACAGCTTCTTCCGGGGAGGTCAGTTTATTTTTCAAGTCGTTTTTTGTCATTTCCATAATTTCTATTTATCTCCTGTAATCATAGAAACCGATACCTGTTTTCACACCAAGCTTGCCGGCACGAACCATTTTGCGAAGCAAAGGACACGGGCTGTATTTGTCACTGCCGAGTTCATGCTGCAAGGTTTCCATGAGTGCAAGGCATATATCGAGATCTACATAGTCTGCAAGCTGGAATGGTCCCATTGGCATATCCGGCGGATTCATTGACTTCAACGGGATCTTTGCCAATATCTTTGGCAATTTCAATGATTTTGGCAACTTGTTCATCTGTTGAGAGTTCGCCGCGGATAACTTCAACCAGCTGCATAACAGGGGCAGGATTGAAGAAATGCATGCCGATGACAGGGCGGCTCAGGCCATTGCTCATTTCGGTGACAGAAAGGGAAGACGTATTGGATGCAAACATACAGTTTGCAGGAACAATGCTGTCTAGTTCTTTAAAGGTTTCTTTTTTTATTTGCATATTTTCTTTGACAGCTTCAATGATCAGATCGGCATCTTTAAAGATTTCTTTTGTGCCGATTGTGATCCTGTCTAGTATAGCATTTTTTTCACTATCTGTCATTTTTCCTTTTTTGACCTGATAAGCAAGTGTTTTATCAATACTTTTTTTGCCTTTTTCAGCAAGTTCTTCTGTGAGATCACAGAGATAAATGGAGTAATTGCCATTCATTGCAAAGACCTGAGCAATACCGCTGCCCATAGCGCCTGCGCCAAGAATTCCGAAGAAGATTTGACATATTATGAAAAATTATATCAGGCGTATCCGGAGCAGTTTTCTTTAAAGAATTGTCTGGAGAATTTTGAGTCGTCGTTGATAAAGAGTGTGCTTGACCATACACACAATACTTATAAGGCGGCTGAGATTTTAAAAGTTGATCAGTCTTCGATATCCCGTAAAATTAATAAGTACCATATAAGCTACAATAATATGATAAAAATAAAATGATGAAATAATGCATCCCCTCTTTGCCGAAAGTATGGTGAAGAGGGGATGCATGTATTTATTTTAAACGTCAAAATGTGCCTTTAATTCCCGATGAACTTTTTTTCTTACAAAGTAGAAGCAGATGATCTGCATGATAAATGTAATGATCCATGAAGCCGGGTAGGAAATAAACAGGAAATCCAGTGACCGGTTGTGCGGGAACAGCAGGAAAATCCATACTATTCTTAAGCCCACGGTTCCTACAATGGACAGGATCATTGGCACAGTGGAATGGCCCATACCGCGCAGGGCACCCGGGAACAGATCCATCAGTCCGCAGAAGAAGTAAGTCAGGGTGGTGTAGGTAAGAATTTCCATACCGCATTGGATAACATCTTCTTCAGAAGTGTAAATGTGCAGCAGTTCCGGTCCGAAAACATAGACAAGGATGCCCATGATGAGCGATACGGAAACGGACAGAATCATACAGTCCCGGAGTACCCGGTCCATTCGCTTATACTTGCCGACACCGTAATTCTGACTGGTAAAACTCATGCAGGCCTGTGTGACGGCATTGACGGAAACGTACATAAATCCGAAAATATTGTTGGCGGCGGTGTAACCGGCCATGGCTGTCGAACCGAAAGAGTTGACAGAGGACTGTAGCAGTACATTAGAAAAGTTAATGACGGTACTCTGGATACCTGCAGGAACACCCACCTGAAAAATCTGTTTCATATACAGGGGCTGGATTTTCAGCTTTGAAAAGCGAAGCTGGTAACTGCTGTCGGAACGGTAAAGACAGGTCAGGACAAGGGTACATGAGATCATCTGTGCAATAACTGTCGAAATAGCGACACCGGCCACATCCAGATGAAAAACAATGACAAGGAGCAGATTCAGGATGGCATTGACGGATCCGGATATGATCAGGAAAAATAAAGGCCTTTTGGTATCACCGACGGCACGCAATATGGCAGCGCCATAGTTGTACAGCATGAAAAACGGCATGCCCAGGAAATAAATACGCAGATACAGGGATGACAGATTAATGACATCATCCGGGGTTGCCATCAGCTCAAGGGCACTTCTGGCAAAAAGCTGACCGATGACCGCCATCAGGATACCGCTGATCAAAGCCAGGGTGATGGCGGTATGAACAGTTTCGGACATTTCCTTGTGTCTTCCGGCAGCATAAAAGCGTGCTGCCAGAACATTGGCCCCAAGGGAAATACCGATAAACAGATTGGTAAATACGGCAATCAGTGCGGTTGTGGAACCCACAGCGGCCAATGACTGGCTGCCGCTGAAACGGCCGATGACAATAATATCAACGGCATTGAACATCAGCTGTAGGATGCTGGATACCATCAGCGGCAGGGCAAAAGAAATCAATTTGTCCATGATGGAGCCATTGCACATATCAATTTCAAATTTATTATTTTTCAAGGTCGGAGACTCCTTCCTTTTCTAAAAATGGTTTCAGATAAATTTCCATGGAACGGTTCATTTCTCTTGAAAAAGCAGATTCATATTTGCGATTGCAGAAAGCCTGCATCCAGGCATCATAGCCCTGAAGACCGGTGCGGCCTGCAAACATTCGGCGGATATCGCTGCTTTCTTTTGCCTGATAAGCATTTTCGCAGACAATATCACTCAGATCAAAACGGGATGGTTTCGTACGGTTTTGCTGCTGCGCTGTGGGATGTCCGAATACAAGCATACAGGCCGGATAGACATATTCCGGGAGTGCCAGCAGTGTCCGGATTTCTTCGACATTCTCCATAATGTCGCCGATATAGCAGGAGCCGATGCCGAGACTTTCAGCTGCAACAACTGCATTCTGCGCAGCAATCATGGCATCTTCCACAGCAAGGAGCAGATCACCGGCACCGGGACAGCGCGGTGAGATCCCGGCCTCCTTATAGAAAGCATCCCATTTCTGACAGTCGGCACAGAAAATCAGTACCATCTGCCCTGCGGCAATGAAAGCCTGATGATCGCAAAGGTCAGCTAAACGATCTTTTTTGGTCTGATCAGTGATATCCAGAATGGTGTAGAGCAGCTGGCATCCGGCGGAGGGCGCCTGGATGGCGGATGTCAGGATCAGTTTCTTATCTTCATCTGTGATAGGGTCATCTGTGAAAACCCGGACGGATTTCCTTTGATAAAGCGCATTAATGATTTCATTCATATTTCCAAAAACCTCTTCTATGATAAATATAGTTATAATCAGTCTGAGCCCGAATGATCCGATAAGCATCAATTGGACTCTACAATCTATTATCGCACATCTATTGCTGAATCCACAACAGTTATTTGTAACTTCTCCATAGAAAAGATGAATAAGACTAGTATTTAGAAAAAAATCTAAATAGCTATTGACAGGGAAGGGCGACGGATATATACTGTATTTAGAAATATTTCTAAATAGCTTTAAATGATAAAAAGGATGGTGGTTATGGGATTTGCTGAGACATTCAAGGCATTGTCTGATTCTGTGCGAAGGGATATCCTGATGCTGCTTCGGGAAGGACGGATGTCTGCCGGAGAGATCGGTTCGCATTTTGATATGACGGGAGCGACGATTTCCTATCATTTGAATATTTTGAAGAAAGCCGGGCTTATTTTTGAGACGAAGGAGAAGAATTATATTTATTACACGCTGAACACTTCTGTCGTAGAGGAAGTAATGCTGTGGCTTTCGGAATTGAAGGGAGGTTCTTCTGATGATCAAGGAGAATAAGCGTATTTTAATGATTACAAGTCTGATTATTTTACTGCCTGTACTGGTGGGACTGCTTCTGTGGCATCAGTTGCCGGAACAGATACCGGTGCATTTTAATAGTGAAGGCGTAGCTGATTCTTACCAGAGCAAATTGTGGGGCGTGACATTTATTTATCTTGTTATATTCGCCTGCCATTGGTTCGCTGCCATTATTACAAGCGTTGATCCACGACGGAGAAATATCAGCAGTAAGATTTATCGACTGGTGCTTTGGATTTGCCCTGTTATTTCTGTTTTTGTGGGGGTTACGATTTATGGTACGGCTCTGAACTGGCCATGGGTGAATATCAATTTTATGGCCAATCTGCTGCTCGGTGTGATATTCATTGTCATCGGCAACTATCTGCCGAAATGCCGCCAGAATTATACAATTGGTATCAAGTTGCCATGGACACTGAGTGATGAAGAAAACTGGGATAAGACTCACCGGTTTGCAGGAAAGATTTGGATGCTGTGTGGTGTTTTGGAGATCATAGTTGGATTTTTGCCGATTGCTCAGTTTGAAATTGTAACGATAGCTCTGATTCTTCTGGCAACGATTCCAGTTGCGGTGTATTCGTATCTGCTTTACAGGAAAAAGATGGGATAGAGAATCAGATTGAAAATGGACAGACAAAAATATTATAGTTTTTGATATCAATGATGATTGGGTCAATATACTTGGCGTATTTCATCAGTTGGAAAACTATCGGGGTAAATTATAAAAAGGCTGCGTCTGCAGACAGAAAATTCTTTTAAAGAATGAATGTATCTGCAGGTGCAGCTTTTTGCGTGCCAGATTGGACCTTCCAAAATTATTCAAGATATACTGGGCAGAGAATTAATAGATATCATTGACATCATCATTTTTCAATAGATTCCAGAATTCTATGGGATCATATATGGGAATTCCTGCTTTTGTATAATCTTTTTTATTTCGTGTAATAATGCAGTCCATTTTAGAGCGAATAGCTGTTTCGGTCATAACGGCATCCTCAAAAAAAGTCAATAACAACACAGGTATCTATTAATACTTTCATACTTTACTCAATTGCTCCTTTCGTGCTTCTTCAAATGTAATCGTATCTGGGATAGAACCAAAAAGAGCATCTACCGTATCTAATTTGTTTTGATAGGGAGATGTGAGTTTGGCAATTGTTTTACCGTTTTTGGTAATAAAAATATCTTCAGTGGCGGCAAGAATTAAATACTTTCGAAGGTTATTTTTTAATTCGGTAGCAGTAATAGTCATGATACTCCTCCTTTGATTGATATATATTATTACAACAAAAACGAACGAAAATATCAATTAAATCGTACGAAATTTAAGCATCCGACCTGGAATAAGCATTCTTCATCTCATTGCTGAGTTCATAGAGCACCTTACCCAATGTATCAGAAGTGGCTGCTTTCAGCATATCAGCGACAGCCTGATTCGCTTCATGTTTTAATGCAAGATGTTTATCCGTATCTGCCTCGTTCTGGATCATATCGTCATAACGGTTAATGATTTCGTGTCCTTTGGACAGGACATGTTCCTGATAACGCTCAATATGGAAGACAGATTTCTTATAGGAAGCGTCGGCCATAGCAGCGATCATTCGGCTGGACCAGTAGAAGTTGTCTGTGGAGACGTCGTCGGTTGTGTTGGAGAGATAATCCGGTGTTGTCTCGATATCTGCGTAAAATGGCACCATGACGTTGAAAGCGTTGGATGCAAATGCAAGCCACTGGATGGCCTTGATATCATCCGGACGATTATCATTAATCTGAATCAGAGACATAAAGTCATTGCGGTTAATACCGATAGAACGGTAGGCGCCACGCATATTGCTCTCTCCGTATCCGGCATAAGGGTCGTAAGAGGTTCCCTGGAAATGAGAAGAGAGAACATATTTCACATCCTCTACAGTAACTTTCTTTTCCGGCACCATGCACCATGGAATATTGTCGGAATATGGTGTGAAGTCGGCAGCCGGACCGTCCCAGCGCCATGTGCGAGGATTCAGGCAGCGGCCCATATACCATGCACGAGGTGTATTGTAAACGTGGTCGGAATCATCATGGCTGCCAAAAGCATCTCTTGGATTGAGAACGCCGTCCATAGCCAGATTCAGGTGATATTTCTCAATAAAATCTTTCAAATCGGCGGAGCACATGTATTCCTTCTGCTCTGAAAAAGCATCTTCCAGATTGAACTGGTCGATACCAAGCTGATTCGGCATGACAACATAAACATCATCCGGCACTTTGCGAGCTATCCAGTGATGACCGCCGATGGTTTCAAGCCACCAGATTTCATCCGCATCCTGAAAAGCGATGCCGTTCATTTCATAAGTGCCATACTGCTCAAGCAGACTGCCGAGGCGTTTGACACCCTCTCTGGCACTGTGAATATATGGCAGTACAAGGCAGACGATGTCTTCTTCACCAATACCGCCTTTGATTTCTTCCTGTCCGTCTTTGGCCGGCTGATAAACAACGAGCGGGTCTGCACCAAGTACTCTTGGGTTGGAAGTGATGGTTTCTGTGGCTGTCATGGCCACATTGGCTTCATTGACGCCGCTGGCTGCCCAGATACCATCGCCTTCAAGGGCGTTGGGTACAGCGGTATAACGCATCGGATTGTCCGGAAGGTCGATTTCCACATGGGAAAGGACAGATATGTATTTGCGCGGCTGTTCATCAGGATGAACGACCACATATTTTTTTGGTGTAAATTTGCCGGACGGTGAGTCATCGTTGCGTGCAATCATCGTAGAGCCGTCGTAGGATGCTTTTTTGCCGACAAGAATGGTAGTACAAGCCATTTATAATTCCTCCTTGTGTTAGGTTATTGCAACTATAAGAATGATACCACTTTTAGAATGGTTCGTACAGTCATTATAAGGAATCGGAATAGTAAAAGCGTTGCATGGCAGGGGAGATTTAATGTATACTTTTATTAAGTTGTGATAAGCCCGTAGTTATGATGGAATATGGGGATTTTCAAAGGAGGAATTTGATGAAAGCAGCAGTGATTGACAGATTCGGAGGACCGGAGGAGATTTATTACACTGACATTGAGAAGCCTGTGCCGGGGCCGGATGAAGTGCTTGTGAAGAATGTTTATATTGGCGTGGGAAAGCCGGATTATATTATGAGAAGCGGTATCTGTCCGTTTCTTGAGGCAAAGCCGCCGAAGCTGGTTGTGGGCAATGAATGTGCCGGTATTGTGGAGGCAGTGGGTTCAGATGTAAAGGGGATTGAACCCGGCATGCAAGTCTGTGTCAACAGCGGTCTTGGATATGGCGCTTATGCGGAGTATATTGCTGTACCGCAGAAGTTTGTGACGGTATTTCCGGATGAGTTTCCGTTGAAGTATGCACCGGGATTTCTGAATTATATGGTGGCCTATGCGCTGCTGAATGAAATCGGAAGAGGCACGGATGGCAAGTCTATTTATATTTATGGGGCTGCAGGCGGTGTCGGCACAGCGGTTATCCAGACAGCTCTTTTGCAGGGAATTGAAGTGATTGCTTCTGCCAGCAGCCAGGAAAAATGCGACTACATTAAGTCTCTGGGAGCACAGTGTGTGTTTAATCATAAGGAACAGGATGCC
>OLQY01002774.1_pt1 | contig 10159 bp, 8 predicted proteins | sample 1672851 | NCBI WGS metagenome assembly OLQY01 (sample SAMEA3136730, study PRJEB25190) | human gut metagenome | reverse complement strand
CTGCTAAATCTCCTAATTCAGTTGGACAAACGAAAGTGAAATCTGCTGGATAGAATACATAAACAGCCCATTTTCCTTTAGCTGCTTCAGCAGTGAATTCTTTGAACTCCCCGTTTTGATAACCTTGTAATTTGTAATCCATAATTTGAGTACCGATTAATGACATTTTACATTCCTCCTCTAAAATAGAAACAGTAATCATTACTGATATTAGTATTATAGGCTTTGATTTCTTAAAAGTCAATATGATTTCAAAAAAATTTAAAGCTTTTTATTTGACCTAAATACCCTTGATTATTATGACCCCGTCAAAGTTGTCTATACTCAATTATCTAATAACAAAAAAATGAAAAGAATTTAGACTCATTCTAAACTCTTTTCATTTAAGTTTCTTATCTATTCTTTTTTTACTTTAAGCCAATTTAAAATTTCTTTATTGACATTCGTTAACTCTTCAATTGCTTTAGCCATTTGATAATTTTCTTTTTCAACTTGTACCATCCAATCTAAAATCTCTGCTAGCCCTAAAAAAAGAATAATGACTACCATCATTCCAAATCCAATCATACTTGCCATCATTAAATCTTCTTCATGAAGAATTTGATTGAGTATCAGAATCAATCCAAACAAAGACCCTCCAATAGCTAAAACTCGCAAACTATTAGCATATGAGCTTAACATAAAAAAAGAGTTTCTCGTTAATTTATCTGCTGGTACGACATATGCCGTCTTTTTTTCACCACATGCCTGACAAAAATTCGCTTTTTGTCTATTTAATTTTGCACACTTTTCACAGCTCCACTTCATTAAATATCCTCCAATCATACTAAATTTACCACTCTTATTCTCGAATGTCTACTACTAGATTGAAGAATATTTTCACCTAAAAAAAACGTATAAAAAAAACTAGAACTCGAATCAATCCGTTCTAGTTTTTTTCTACTCGTTCTAAATAAACCAAGTAACGTTGCGAATTCTTTCCATAAGGATGACACGTCATTAAAGTCACTAAATCGCGTCCATCTTGAATTAAAACTTTATCAATTTCATCTGGCCATACAATTTCAATATCCACCACTTCATAAGTAATCGTTTCCCATAAATTCGTAATACTAATCTCATCACCATACGTTAATCGGTTAATATTTTTAAATAACGTCTTTCCTCTCCATCCTCGATGCGCAGCAATAACCGTATTTCGATTCTCACCCCCAAGAGGTAAAGAAGTTTGAGATAAATGGACAGCACCTTTTTCTAAGTTATCTGGATTTGCGCCTAAATAAATCGGCAACTCAATCTCCATTTTAGGAATCGTGACATAACCAATCAAGTTATCAGCAAAACCATACTTTCTTAAATCAAAACTACTTTGTTCATACGAGAAAGGATCCACTAATTCAGCTTGTTTATTTTGATAAATCTGCTCATTATAGGCTTCCATCTCTTCGCGTAATAACTCAATGCTACTCTTCTCTATCGCAGCATCTGACTCTTCGCTCTCTTGTCGTTGTAATTTAAAAGTTTCAATGGATTGTTCCATCTGAACCTCACTTACAAAACCATTCACAAATGGATAACAAAAAATAACCAACCCTACAATAAAAAGACTTAAAAATAATATTTTTTTCATCCATCATCACCCTCTTCTTCGAATGATGAACACTACAAAGCCAACTACCACCACACCTAATCCCATGAAAATTGGCCCATAATTCACCTGAGAAGTCGTTGATATTGGCTCTTCAGTCTCTGCTAAACTTGGCATCGTCGTTGAAACCTCAGTCGTTTTACTCTCAGGTTCCACATAAGGAACTCGTGTTCCTCGAACTAAAAGGCGGTGTGTATTAATGCCATATGGCGTACAAGTCACTAACGTGACATAGTCCTGTCCCGCTTCAATACTCAAATCATCCGTCTCTTCTGGCAGTACCACTTTAATTTGATCGACTTCGTACGCCAATACTTCATCAAGCGAATGAATATAAAATTGATCCCCGACCACAACTTTCGTTAAATCCGTCAACAATTTTGCCTTCGGTAACCCGGTATGACCTGTCAAAACAGCATGCGTACTTCGCCCCCCAACCGGTAGCGACGTCTTATCCATATGACCGATTCCCTTTTGAAGAACCGCATCACTTGTTCCATGATAAATGGGTAAATAAACATCAATAGAAGGAATTTCAATATACGCCATCACTTCTCCGACATTCAATAAATCCAAATAACTAATCCCTTCAATTACTTCATCCGACTCTCCCGATAGTTGATTATTATAACTAACGGCCTGTTCGCGCTCAATCTGAATCTCATCTAGACTCATATTTGAAACCGTCGATTGATACGTTGAAATAACACGAGACTGCGTAAATAAAGCTAACACATTACTCACAGTCGGATAGAGCATAATTCCAATCCCTACAATAAAAAGCAAAACAAAAATCCACTGCTTCTTCATGATCGACAACCTTTCACCTTCAAAAAAAGGGACAGCTGCACTGTCCCTAGTTTATTCTTCTTATTTAGACTCTTTACGTTTAGAAGCAACGTAAGCTCCACTAGCAAGTGCCATTAAAGATAACCCACCAATTGTAAAAATAACAGTTCCCATACCACCAGTTGCAGGTAATTGGAATCCTTTATTATTTAAAACCGTAATTTCAAAATAACCTGTTTCGTTATTATAGTTTAAGTCTTTAGAGTCAGCTGTTGCTGTCACTGAGGCTAAATCTTTTCCATTATTTTCGTATGTCGCAGTAATTGTAATGTTAATTGGTGATTTTAATAAATTATAACCATTTGGTGCTTTTACCTCTGTTAACACATAATTCCCCGCTGCTAAACCAGTAAAGTTAATCACACCATCAACTGTTTTAAATGTTGTACATTTAGGTGTTGCTTCATCATTACATAATTTAAATTCTGCATCATCTAACAATGTACCTGCATTATCTTTTTTCGTTAAATTTAATCCAAATGTATAAACTTTTGGGTCAGTTTCAGGTTTAGTTGGTTTTGTTTCACTATCTGTTCCAGTTGAAGTTGAATAATCTAATACAACATCATTTTTATTTCCGTCAGTCCCTACAACAGCATTCTCATTCAATGTTGTTTTATAAGTAACCACAACATCCTTTAAAGCTGTTAATTTAGCTGGGACTAAAATCACTTTAATCACTTGACCTTCGACTGATAATGTATAGTCAGTATCTTTTTCTAATGGGTTTCCATTGTGTGTAACAACTAGGCTATCAGCTGTATAAGTTAATCCATCACTTAATGTATCAGTGATAGTGAAAGTTTTTAAATCCTTAATAGTTGACGGAACAGTAGCAGTAACTTTCCAAGAAACAGTGTCTCCAATATTAGCACTTAAATCTCCATTTACTACTTTATCGACTGTAGGTTTTTCATTTGTAACTTTGATATTTAAAGATGAACTTTGAGATCCATTATAAACATATTCTAATTGGTTATTCGCTTCATTCCAAACCACTTCAAATTCATAATTTTTTGTTTTATCAACGATATATCCTTCTGGTGCAGCGGTCTCAACAAAATGGTATTTACCACGAGTTAGGTTAGCTACTGAAATTTGACCCTTACCATCTGTCACTAATGCTTCTGCTTCTTCTACAACACTCCAAGAACCATCAGCATTTTGTTTTTCTAATTTAAATGTTGCTCCTGGTAAAACAACTTGTTCAGCATTACCAACTTTACCGTATTTCGTTAAAGTTAATCCACTTTGAGTTGTTGATGTTACGTTTTTAGGGTTTGCAACTACATCATATACCCATTCAGTTCCTGCTTCATTTGTCATTGGAATAGATACAAAGAAAGGAGCAGAAGGTGTTACAACTTGATCAGGATAAGCCGTTTCATCAACAAAATAATATCCTAATGTTAAATTAGAAAATACAGCTTGTCCTAAATCATTAGTTGTTTTTGAAGTACTCTTAACACTACTATTAGAACTAATAAATGTTTTTAACTTCCCAGCTAGATTTTCAAGATCTTCTCCATCCATTTGAGTTACATTTTTAACTGTTAAACCATTATCAGTAAAAAATGATTCAAATTCACTCACAATGCTATAAGTAATATTACCTGATGCATCACTACCAATATTAAACACTTTATACGCTGTAAACGTAACCCCCTCAATCGGTATTTTAATCTCTTCATTGTCCTCAGTATCAGGATCATCCTCTTGATATTTACTATCATACTTATTAATCGTTAATGTCCCTGTCTTTGACCCATCAATCACAGGTGATTTGTCTGTCGTTTCCGCAAAAACACTTGTTGGGATCATCGTTAATAATAAGGCTAAGCTCATCATTACAGCAAAACACTTTTTCAATACATTACATCGCTTCATCAAATTCCCTCACTTTTTTATAATTTAGCGGAACGTTTGTTTTTACGTTCTGCTCTTATATATAAAGAGATAGCTAGCCCGCTTAAAGCTGATCCCCCTATCATAAACATTGTGATTCCTTTTCCACCCGTTGCCGGTAGATTTTCAAAAATTCCATTCTTATGATTCGTCACCTTGATTGTAATAATTGGTCGATGCTCTTCACTAGTTGATGTTTCAAACGTCACACCATTTGGCTTACTTACTGTTGTTACATCATACGGAATATTGAATTCAATTACAGAATCCAGTAACTGATAGTTTTCATTTGTCTTCGTCTCAGTTAAACAATAACGTCCAACCAATAAATCAGTTATTTGAACCTGACCATTAGAAACCGTCGTTAATTTTTGACCCTCAGTCCAAGATCCATCAGCATTTTGCTTTTGAAGCAAAAATTCGACATCCTTTAAAGCAATATTATCTTTATCTGTCTTCTCAATATTTAATGTCCCTTGAATCAACGTATTAGTAATCGTAAACGTATCCTCACTATATGATGTCACATAATTAGATAACTCTGTGACCTCTTTAACTGAGTAAACACATTCTCGATTATCTGCACACATCTTTGGAAGTTTACTCCATGTATACTTCCAATCATCAGACGCCTTTAATTCAACCGGATCACCGAATGTAGTATCACCTTGATATAATTGCACCCAAATATTCTCACGGAACTCATCTCCATTATCAACCCATACTTTTTCAACCGTTTTAGATATCGTTTTTAAAGTATTTTTTATTGTTAACGAATCAACATAACTCACTTCATACCCGTAAGGTACAGTTTCCTCTTTAACTGAATAACTACATGCTCGATTCTCTTCACACATCGTTGGCAGGTCAGGCCATGTATACGTCCAATTTGCTGTGACATCTTCTGATCCACTTACTTCTACAGAATCACCAATTTTAGTCGTACCATTTTCATATAACTGCACGGAAATACTTTCTGGACGAAGACCATATTGATTATTTTCATCATCCCACACTTTAGTCGCTGTCACAGATGTAGTAGGATTAATTAAAGTAACTTTTCCGTTATTTCCAAGTAATGTCGTCATAAGTCTTGTATCTGTATTTAAATTCATACTTGTATAATAATCAGCAGTCGACGTCACATTATTCTCTTTAGAATCTGTATGACTATATCCATTTAGGTAATATGGATTGTCTGATGCAGCCGTAAACGTGGCAGTAGTTAACGGAGTTTTAGTTACTTCGTTAAATGCATTAGTATAATACGTTCCTGGACTTACATCTGATTTTAATCCTACTGTGTAAATCAGACGAATAGGTAATGCGGATACAAAATTACCATTAGCATCTTTTGTAATAAGAGGAACAAGGTTCTGTGGAATATTCCAAATAACAGTTTGTGCTCCCTCTGATTCTCTTAATTTAATGCTCATCCCTGTAAATAACGCATCTGTACTTGTGAATGTCCCATCTTCTTGCTTTGTAAATTCATAATTATTTCCATTATAGCGAACATACACACTATTCCCTCTAAGCTGCATTCCTGTACCTAGCTGATCTTCAAACTGAACTGACGTACCACTTTCAAATGGTAGTTTACTAACATTTGTTACCGCATTAGCGAATTGCAATAACAGTTGCTTTAAATCATCTTCAGTTAAGGTGCCACTCTTTGAATAATCAGCATAAGACTCTTTCTTATAAAGAGTACTATCCTTCAAAAGATTATATAATTTTTTCTCATTCGTGCTACTTCCTTTGGAACTACAACTGTTATAATTTTCTAATGTTGGATTTAATACTGTTTGGCCAAACAATCCTGTTACACCTAATCCTACTGTATATAAAAGTGTATTTCTTGAATAAGCATTTGTAACAAGTTGCTTATGGTGAATAGCAGTTAGGATCGTGTAATACCCCATTTTATCTGCATCTTGTTGATTGGCCATACCATTTCCAAATTTATAATTTGAATCTAATGTTTCATAAGAAGTATTACCATAGGTGGGTTCTCCGTCTGATAAAATAAATAATGCTGGAACGCGATCACTATTTGCAGCGCTAATTAACATATCCGCGCCTGCTTTAATTCCTGCTTGCGTGTAGGTTCCTCCAGTCACATTCACTGTTTTACTTACTTTTGGCTCAACTGCTTCACTTATAGATATGTTCCCAGAGGGCTCCCACCATCCACCATAATTTTTACCTGTATATGTTAAATAATCTCCGGTACTCGTATAATTATTTAAAGGTAAAAATTGTTGACTACCTTCACTGAACGTTACAATACCAATTTTAGTTTGAGGATTTTGTGATACTAATTGTTTAATAGCTAAATTAACTGCTTTAACCATTGCATAGGCGCGTGTCTCACTATCCTTAGTTGCCCACTCATCTTTACCTAACTTATACTTCATACTTCCAGATACATCTAACACAAAAACAACATTAGCAGGAGTTTTAGCCGTAGACTCTACATTATACCCTTGCCCCAAAGCTGATAAAATGACATTAAAGTCACCGTTACTTATCGCTAAATTATCGATATAATTAAAATTAGAATCTAACGTGACAGATTTATCTAGCCAAACTGCTCCATCATTTTCAGATGACATAGAGCTAGTTAATCTAGTATATTCATCTGATGTATTTGAATCAGCAGCAGCACTTGCTTGATATCCATTCCAATTATAACTGCTATATAAATTTTCTGTTCCTTTCGCAATATACGGATTCAAAAGTCGAATATTAGCAGTAAAAGTAATATCTGAATCTAAAGAAATTTCTTCCTCTTCTACCACTTCATCTTCTTCAACGACTTCCTCTTCAGTTGGAAATTCTTCTTCATCCAATGAATCTTCCTCTTCTACTGGGGTTTCAATTTCATCTGATGGTGCTTGCTCCTCTTCAGTTGGAGTTTGAACGTCATCGGACGGAATGTCTTCCTCTTCAGTCGGTGTTTCAACGTCTGATGGAGCTTCTTCTCCTTCATTCGGTACTTCAATATCAGATGGCGCTTGCTCCTCTTCAGTTGGAGTTTGAACGTCATCGGATGGCGTTTCTTCTTTAGGTGATGCTTCTCCCTCTGTTTCTACACCTTCTATTTCATCTGTATTTTCTTGTTGTGAGGTGGATGTTTCTAACAAGTCATTTAAAGCATCAAAATTCTGCATTTCGACATTACTACTTTGTGAAACTTGTGCGTAAACAGAACTGATTAAATCTAGTGCTGATGTTGGGAGCACAAGTGATACTACGATCATAATAAGCAGTATCTTTTTAATCTTATTCCACACCAATACAATCCTCCCTTCAAAATGTTAAAACTTAATTAACCATGCTTTAGATTCTTAATGAATCGTTTATGAAAAGTACATCTGGTTACCGTACAAATCATTATATTTAAAAACCTTTTTATTTATTCAATTTTGGCATTTATTTCTAAAAAATAACAAACTACCAAAATCAATAAATATTAATAAAAGCTGATTAATTAACAACTTAAAACAAATTATCTCTTTTTTCGCATACAAAAAGCCCTACAAATTCAATAGAATTTATAAAGCCGGTTGCACCACTAACTCCATATATTCCAGGTGCCCAAATACAGAATATACTTCATCGTTTCTTTTAATTCGATGTGTCTCATTATTCCATGTTATGGAAGTTTTTTCAATTCTCATGAGATAGGCAGTTATTCAAAACAAGAAAAATTTGGTTATCATTATCATAAATTTCTGTAATTTGACAATTCTAGATAAAAATTTTTTGTCCTTTTTTGACATGTTGTCAAATTAATGTATTTTTTAGTTCTTCGATTAAAAAGAATATTTTTTTTCACCTTCTTACAAAATAAAAGTCTATCTTCTAAAATTTTTTCTATCATTTTAGACAAAAAAAATACCGTACAAAAAATTTTTGTACGGTATTTTTTTATCGTCCTAAATCAATAACGTTTTGAACTAGCGCTTTACAACGTCCGCAAGCTGTCCCAGCTCCCGTTTTTTCTCCAACTTCTTCAACTGTTGTGGCTCCACCTTCAACAGCTGCTACGACATCTGCTAACATGACTTGTTTACATCCACAAACAGAATCTAAAATCGCTTGGATTTTTGGTAAACATCCACCACAAGCTGTTCCAGCTCCTGTCATTTCTTTAATCTCGTCAATCGTACGAGCTCCTTGAATCATTGCTTTACGAATTGTAATGTAATCCACTTGCTTACAGTGGCAAATCATTTTGTGTGCATGTCCTGCCATGATTTGATTCCTCCTAATAAAAAATAATCCTTTTTATCATAGCATATTTTGTAAAATCATTAAGTATTTTGCACTTTAAAATAATAAAAAAAGAGGATTCACATCCTCTTCTACAATTCAGCTATACTCCCATCCTCACCTACAAATAACAGTAATACAATGGGATCATCAGCTCCTTGTTCTTCAAGCTCCACTGATTTTAAGGCGACATAATAACCGATTAAATCATCACCGTAATGTTCTGGCATCTCATCATACATATACACAATATCATCACTAGCTCCATAAACTTCAATGGCTAATTGAATAGCATCTGTTCCTGAAAAATCATGCGCGTGCGCATACTCTGAACTTGTATCCTCTGCACTCGCAATCAAAGTTTCAAGTTCCTCAATCTCAGGATAATCTTCTAAACGGAGTCCCTCAACTTCAATCAATTCTATTACATTGGCAAGCTCAAGCTCAGCACCACGTGTCTCCCCTAAACCGAGCAACATCGCAACATAATCAAGACTTTCTGAAATAGTGGACTCAACACTTACTTCCTCGACCACATCCAAAGAATCCTGATAATCAAGCGTCAATCCCTCCGCACTTTCAAATCGCACAATATTCCCGCTACATCCGGCCAACAACAAAACAGTCCATACGCCTAACCTTTTCATCATATCCCCCTATTCATTCATCCGTCTTCGCAAATACTTAAGTTTGGCCATCTGCTCATCAAAAACCTTCATATCGCCAAGTCGCTTAATCACCTGATTAATCATCCCTTTTTCCTCACTAAACTCGCCACTCTCAACCGCCTCTTCGCAGGTAACAATCATCTCACCTAGCATCTGTTGCAGTTTCTCAATCGCAACCTCTTTAACGACCTCGGACTTCGTGTTCACCAAATTCAAATCCGTCCAAGCAAGAAGAGCGGCATCAAGCTCACCATCATCTAAGTACTCCATCATCTCGATTAAAGACTGCATCTGTGCATATAAAGAAGCATACTCAGGATCGTTACCTTCATTTTGCGCAAACGCAATATAAGAACGTGCCTCCTTAAAATCACCTTCCTCAAGCGCTTCAATCGCCCATCTCATCGATTGAACCGCCAAATTCTCAGAACAACCACCTAACAACAAACAACTCATCATCATGAAGACAAAGTATTTTTTCATCTCATCGCCTCACGTCATCTTTTATTCACTTGAGGATAACATGGATGGATTCAAAATTTTGGCGCATTCTCGAGAAAAATTTTTCTACTTCTGTCTCCTTTTATCAAACAAAAAGAAAACCGCCAAACGTTGACGGCAGATCACAAAAGCCTATTAAATCAATAAAAAAAACGGTGAAACAGACACATCTATTCAACAAATGTGAAATTTCATCGTTTCTCATGTTTTTTCACTTAATAATCTTTTTCTTTTGTACCTCAAACTCTTCCTCTGTTAAGACGCCACTACTTCTTAACCTCCCCAAACGTTCGAGTTGTTCAAGCTT
>OLQY01002772.1_pt1 | contig 10163 bp, 10 predicted proteins | sample 1672851 | NCBI WGS metagenome assembly OLQY01 (sample SAMEA3136730, study PRJEB25190) | human gut metagenome | reverse complement strand
AAAAGCTGACTCCTGTGCAATACAGGAATCAGCTTTTAGTAACTTCTTAAGAACCCTTTTTTTCTAGTGTACTTGACAAAGGGTCCATTTTATATTTAGGATACTCTTTTGTTATTTAATTTATTACTTAAAGATTTCTACACTTCTATCTAAGATACCTGTAAAATATGCTATAACTAAACCATAATTAGTTATAGGAACATTCTTTTCTTTACATAGATTAATTTTATTTATTACACTTTTTCTATTTACCATACATGCACCACAGTGTATTACCATATCATACTTTTCTACATCTTCATTGAAGTCATAACCTACTTTGTACTCTAAATTTAACTCTCCACCAGCAATTTTAGTTAACATCCTAGGTATTTTTACTCTACCTATATCTTCATGCGATACATTATGAGTACAACTTTCACATATTAATATTTTATTACCAGGCTTTAAATTCTTTAATTTATTTGCTCCTTCTAAAAAGTCGTTAAGCTCTCCTTTTTGTCTTGCAAATAATATAGAAAAGCTAGTTAAATTTATTTCTTTAGGAACTATCTTATCTACTTCTTTAAAAGCTTGTGAATCAGTTATAACTAAATCTATATTTTTAATTTCTTTTAATGCATCTTCAAGTTCTGTATCTCTTACAACGTAAGTTTTTATACCATGGTCTAAACAATCTCTTATAACTTGAACTTGTGGAAGTATAATTCTTCCCTTTGGAGCTTCAGAATCTATTGGTACAACTAAAACTACATTTGATCCATAAGGAAGTAAATCTCCTACTATGGGTTTGTCTTCTTCATCTTGTTCTAAAGACTTTATAAGTTCATCTTTTAATTTATCTATATTTTCATTATTTTTAGCTGATATAAAAAGTGGCTTATCAAAAATGTTATTTATATTACTTCTTTCATCATCACTTAATCTATCTAATTTATTTACAACAACCATGTGCTTTATGTTGTATTTATTAGCTTCTCTTTTCCACTTTTTATAAGTATCTACATCTAAATTTTTTCCATCTACTACATATATAGCAAAGTCTAATCTTTTTAAATATTCAAAGCTTTTTTTAACCCTTATTTCACCTAATTGGCTTTTATCTTCAAGTCCTGCTGTATCTATTAAAAGTACTGGCCCAAATGGAATAAGCTCCATTGCTTTTTGAACTGGGTCTGTTGTTGTTCCTTCAACATTTGATACTAATGATATATCCTGTCCTAGTATTTTATTCATTAATGAAGATTTTCCACTATTAGTGTTTCCATATATTCCAATATGTTTTCTATTTGCATTTGGAGTTGTGTTCATTTTTGCCTCCTAAAGATAAAAATCTCTTTGCCCTTTTTTCATTTTTTCCATACTTTCTTTTGTTAATGACTTTATATCTTCTCTTTCTATATTTTCAACTTCTTTATCTATTATTTCTAAAGACTTTTTATATAGTTCTTCATCACCGTAATCTAGAGTAAACTCAAGTAAAGTCATTAAAGCATTTGGTTCACAGACATATTTTATGTTACCTGATTTTGCTAGGCTCATAAATCTATCTCCTGTTCTTCCTTTTCTATAACAAGCTGTACAATAACTTGGTATATATCCATCACTTAATAATTCTTTTAATATTTCTATTGGACTTCTTTCATCATTTGTTTTAAATTGTTTAACTTCTTTACCTTCTTCTCTTTCTTTATATCCACCAACGCCTGTTGAAGAACCAGCAGATATTTGAGATACACCATATTTTAATAACTCTTTTCTCATCTCTGGTGTTTCTCTTGTTGAAAGTATAAGACCAGTAAAAGGAACTGCTATTCTAAGTATAGCAACAATCTTTTTAAACATTTTATCATCTAATAAATGTGGGTAGTTTTCTAAACTCACACCATTTGCAGGTTGAAGTCTTGGAACTGATATTGTATGGAATCCAACTCCAAACTTTTCTTCTAAATGAGCATTATGCATCATAAGGCCTAATACTTCAAATCTAGGATCTGCTAATCCAAATAAAACTCCTGCTCCAACATCATCAATACCAGCTTCCATAGCTCTATCAAAAGCAGTTAAATGATAATTATAATCTCCCTTTAATGACTTTGGATGCATTTTATCATATGTTGGTTTATGATATGTTTCTTGGAATAATATATAAGTTCCTATACCTTTTTCTTTAAGTAACTTATAATTTTCTACTGTTGTAGCTGCAATATTTACATTTACTCTTCTTATTTCACCGTTATTATTTTGTGTTTTATATATTGTATCTAAACATTCTAGTACATAATCTATAGGTGCATTAACTGGATCTTCTCCAAGTTCAAGTGCTAATCTCTTATGACCCATTTGTTCTAATATTTTTACCTCTTGAGCTACTTCATCCATTGTAAGTCTTCTTCTATTAAATTTGTTATCTCTTTTGTAGCCACAATAAACACAATTATTTACACAATAATCACTTACATAAAGAGGTGCAAATACAACAACTCTCTTTCCATATATATCTTTTTTTATTTCACCTGCTAAAGAATAGATTTCTTTTAGATCCTTTTCATCTTCTGTTTGAAGAAGTATTGCTATATCTTTATAATCTAATCCTTCTCTATTTTTAGCTCTATTTAATACTTCTTTTATTTGTTCGTTACTTGGATTTTTAGTTTCTTCAAGAATTTTGTATATATATTCATGATTTATAAACATTGCTATTTCCCCCTTTTATAATTTTTCTACAAAGTCTGGATTATCTCCTCTTGTTATCTCTATCTCAAATCCTACTTTCTTTAACTTTTCTTCTATCATCTTTTTATACTGAGCATCTTCATCTAATATATATGCTTTGTTATCATATAGAGAATACTTTTTTCTAACACTCATTGGTGATAGATTAGGCATTATAACATTTCCTCCAGCCTTTAATCCCTCTTCTCTTCCATTTTCAGATATACTTGATAAAGCTGTTGTGGCAGGAAGTAAAACCTTTGGAAGTAATAATCTAACTATAGCTAAACATATAATAGTCTTTTCTAAACTTCCATGTTCATAATCTTTAAGAGGTGTATCTTTATGTGGTATAAATGGTCCTATTCCACACATAGCTGGTTCAAATTCTTTTACAAATAATAAATCATTAACTAAGTCTTCATTAGTTTGATTAGGTATTCCAACCATAAACCCAGCACCCGCTTGATATCCTATATCCTTTAAGTTCTTTAAGCACTTTCTTCTAATCTCAAAAGGTTCACCAGGGTGTATATCTTCGTATAACTTTTTAGATGCACTTTCATGTCTTAAAAGATATCTATCAGCACCTGCATCATACATTTTTTTATAAGATTCATAACTTCTCTCTCCAAGAGATAATGTTATTGCATTATTTGGAAACTCTTTTTTTATAGATTTAATAATATCTACCATTACTTCATCATTAAAGTATGCATCTTCTCCACCTTGTAAAACAATTGTCTTATATCCTAATTTATCTCCTGCTCTTACACACTCTAATACTTCTTCCTTGCTTAACCTATACCTTTGTGCATTTTTATTTGTTCTTCTTAATCCACAATATAGACAATCTTTTTTACAAAAACTTGTCAATTCTACTAGCCCTCTTATATATACTTTATTTTTAAAATATTTTAGCCTAGTTTTATGAGCTTTTTCTATAAGTAGCTCTTTAGATTTAGAATCTATATTATCTAATAAATATAATAACTCTTCTCTTGATGCATTATTTTCATTATATAATTTATTTATAATACTTATAGTATCCATATCTTCACCTCTATTTCACTAATATTTAATTTAATACCCCAATCTGTAAATTAAAATTCATAACTCTATATAATTATTTTTTTAACCATGTAGAATAAAAAAATATTATCTATTTTTCATAACATTTTTGTAAATTTACACATATTCGTTATAATTTATTATACTAATTAACTTTTTATGAATAAAAATATTCTAATAGAAATTTTATCCATTCATTATATTTACTCCTGTATAAATAACTACTTTAAAACTTTCTATAATAACTACTTAAATTCCTATTTGTAAAATATAATTTTGTATAAGTATTATAAAATTCAAGGACTTTCCTATAATTTATAGAAATTTATACAAATATAAAAATTCAGTTATTTATTAACAACTAAACTTATATAGTTCATCTATTTTAAATTTAACTAAGCATAGTTTTTATAGATTATCATTTTTTATTGTAAAGGAGGTTTTTCTATGAATGAAAATCTGTTTTTTATAAATACATATGAAGATTTTTTATTAGGTAATTTAGAAAATTTATCAATAGATAAAAATATAGGTACAGGTGCTATAGTTTTATCAAGTAACAATAATAAATACATAGAATATGGTATATATACTTCTCAAGTAATAAACCTAAAAACATTTAAAAGACTTTTAGTTTCATGGAATTGTGAAACACCTAAAGGTACATGGATTGAAGTTCAAGCACGAGCATTTATTTCTTATTATGATGATAATGAAAATTCTACATATGAATGGTCAGATTGGCTTTCTTTTGGTAAATGGGGGACTCATATAAAAAGAAGCTCTAAAAGTCCTGACTCACATCTTGCTAAAATTAGTACTGACGAATTTATAATTAAAGGTAGCTATACAGATACTGCCTCTAAAATACAAATACGTGCATTATTACATACCGAAAATACTAATGTAACACCATCAATAAGGCAATTTGTAATTTCATACAAAGATAACACCCCTCGTCTAAAGAGTATAGAAATTCCTTCAGATAAAATAATAGATGTTCCTTCATATTCTCAATATATAAGAGATAAAAATATAGGAAGTGTTATTTGTAGTCCAACAAGTATAACTATGTTGCTTAATAGAAGAAATGAAAACTTAATAGTTGAAGAAACTGCATGGTCTTGTTTTGATTATGACTATGAGGCTTTTGGTAACTGGTTATTTAATGTTGCATTTGCATCTAGTCTTGGATATGAATCTTTTGTTGAGTACGGTAATTTAAAAAGCTTAAAAAGAGAAATATATAGCGAATATCCAGTAGCTGTAAGTGTGAAATATACTAATGATATAAATAATTTAGAGTATCCTTACATAGAAAATGCTCCAATAACCACAGCTGGTCATATTTTAGTTGTTCGCGGATTTGAGAAAAAAGATGGTATTGATTATGTAGTTGTAAATGATCCTGCTGGTAAAAGCAACGAATCAGTAACTAGAAGATATAAGCTTAGCGAATTTGAAAGTGCTTGGCATAGAGGAAGCAATATTATGTATATAATACACGATAAAGAAGTTGAAATAAATAATAATCGAATAGAGGCTAGTTTAGAATTAAAAAATAATAAAGAAAATTTATATTCAGTTTTAGTTAATGATACTTATCTAGATTTAAGCTCTGATTTTGTAAAAACAATTCTTATAACTTATGATAATGGTTTAACTTTTGAATATTTAGTTCCATATAATAATCATTATCTAGCTTTAGAAAATAAAAATAAATGTGTTATATATATCATTGGAAGTGATGGCTTTACCTATGTTTGTAACTGTTAATAAAAAACTGTAGATAGTTAATTATCTACAGTCTTTTATTGTTTAAAGTTTTTAGTATGTCATAATTAGAATTGTATACACAATCATTGAACATAAAGCTTCCTATTTTTTTATTTTTCATAGAATTAAATATTGGATTTTTGTAGTTATATATTACTTTTTTTAGTTTACTTCCTTTTTTTATACTATTAGTAATATTATAAACTTCATAAGTATATTCATCTATAATATTTATATCTTCATTTTTTATAGCTTTAACAATTGTTTCTGAAGCTTTTAGACCAGATAAAACGGCAAAGTATATTCCTTCTCCTGTTATTGGGTCTACAAATCCAGCAGCATCACCTACTAGCAGTAAATTTTTGTCTTGATTTATAGGTTTATTTAGATATTGTCCAAATGGTATAAATGCACCTTTAAACTCACTTCTATCACAATTAATACCTACATTACTTAAAAATTTTTCAAATTCACATTTATAGTCTATCTTTTTATCATACTCACCTATGAATCCAACACTTAGATGATTCTTTTTAGGAAATATCCACCCGTAACCATAAGGAAGTACACCATAGTACATAGACATTTTATCACTATTATAGTTTGTATTTATTTTATCTACATCTACTTGCAAACAAAACCCATTAGGCTTTATATCTTTATCAACTAAAGAACGCGTAATACCTACTGCCCCATCTGCTCCTATTATATATTTAAATTTTATATTTTGATTATCGTATAAAGTTATAATATTATTTTCTGTATCAATATTTTTTATTTTAGTATTTTCTAATAACTTTCCACCCTTCTTTTCGTAAGCTCTTACTAAATACTCATCAAATTCAAATCTATCTACTAAATATGTATTGCCTTTACATTCTATATCTGTTATGTACTTATCTTTTAAATATATACTTACACTCTTACTAACTATAGTATTTTCACCCTTAAACTCTTGACCTAAATTTAAGCTTTTTAATAATTCAAAGGTCTTTTGGGTTACTCCACCTGCACAAAGTTTATTTCTTGGAAACACTTGCTTATCAATTATACAACAAGATAATTTGTTATTTATAATATTGTGCCCTGCTGCAATTCCGGATGGACCTGCACCTATAATTACAACATCATAATTCATACTTATAATCTCCTTTAATATAATTTAAATTTAATACAATTATGATTTCCATATTATAAAAATTTAAAACATAATTATACGTATAAAAAATTTTATATCATAGTTTCCTTAATACGTAAAAAATAGTATAAGAAATCTAAATCTCTTATACTATTTTTTATTTTAGTACTTATTATACTTATCGAAATCTTCATTTTTCTTTTCTTTTATTCTTTCTATAATTTTCACTATAAATAATATTACACTAGAAATTACAACTATAGCAGGAATACCTAGACCTAATATAGCACTTATAATAAAAAATCCATCATTACTCATATTCTAATATAACTCCTGTACCATAAGCTAACATTTCAGCAGCACCTTGCATAACTGCAGCCGAAGTTAATCTAAATCCTATAATAGCATTAGCTCCTTGACTCTTTGCATCATCAACCATTCTACCTATAGCTATTTTTCTAGCTTCTGTAAGCATTTCATCATATCCAGTTAATTCCCCACCAACTAGTTGCTTAAACCCTGCTCCTATATCTTTTCCTATATGCTTTGCTCTTATAGTGCTCCCCTTTACTAATCCTACTACCTCTTTAATCTTTTTGCCTGGTACACTTTCAGTAGTTAATATTAACATATCTATCCTCCTAATTTAATATTTCATATTTACTATGACTTATTTTAATTATATTAAAATTTATATGTGAATATTTAACATTTTAAATATCCATCACTTTAAATTATATAAATTTTAATATAGACTCTTGATATGTGTACTCTATTGAAGTTACTATTATAAGTTCATTTTTATCATTTTCTAATTATTGTGCGTTATTCTCGTCTATAACTATTTATCTAATTCTTTAATAACTCTTTTTATGCTTTTTTTAGGCTCTTCTATGTATCTTTTTATATTAATGGCTGCATTCATTACATTTTCTGACTTTTCATCATTTATATTTATAAAGTAATAATATAAATCTGACTTTTTAGTTATTTCTTGTACTTCAGTTATATGCTTAATTACATCTTGTTTAGTACTTCCAATACATATTATTATTAATTTCTTATTTGTAAAATCTATATTGTAATTCCTTAAACTTTTATATAATTTAAAGTTATTTTCATCTTCCATAGCAATAGTTACTGCTATATTTGAATAATTATCAATATTTTTAAGTTCATCACTTACTTGATGTAATTTTGAATCTACTATTACTTCACTTATTTTATTTAAGACATTATTTATTTTTGTATTAGCATTGTCATATATTATAAGAGTATTATTCATATTATCACCCCTAGTTTTAAATAGTATTTTTATAAGTATATGCTTTCATCTTTTATAATAATTAAAAAGTTTAGGAATAACCCTAAACTTTTTATAACTCTATAGTAATTCATTTTTTAATATTTCTATTTTTTTATTGTTTGTCATATCTATATTTACTGGAGTTATTGTTATGTATCCTTCTTCAATTACAATTATATCACTGTCATTTTCTTGTTCAAGTTCTTTTACTTTTCCACCTATCCAAAAATATCTTTTCCCATGAGGGCTGACTCTTTCTTCTAATACATTTTCATATTTTCTTTCTCCAAGTCTTGTTATTTTAGTTCCCTTAACCTCTCCATTTGGTATATTTACATTTAATATGCAATCATTTAATATATTTAACTTATCTTTAATATCATTTACTATTTTTGATGCATGTTTAGAAACTTGGCTATAAACTTCTTTTGATACATTAAACTCATTTAATGAAAATGCTATTGATGGTTTATTTTGGACAAAGCCTTCTATTGCAGCAGATACAGTTCCAGAGTATATTACATCAGTTCCTAAATTTGGTCCATTGTTTATACCACTTAAAACCATATCTATATTTACCTCTTTGAATAAAGCCTCAACTCCTATTTTTACACAATCTGCTGGTGTTCCTGATATTGAATATGCAGATATATTATCATCTATGTATTCTTTATTTACCATTATAGGATTATGTATCGTTATTGCATGTCCTGTTGCACTTCTTTGAGTATCTGGTGCAACTACATATATATTATGAGTTTTTGCGAGTTCTTTTGCAAGTTCTATAATTCCATCAGCTCTTATTCCATCGTCATTAGTAATTAGTATATTCATATTCATTCTCCTTTTTATTATATATATTATATATTCTTATAATTATAATATTTTAAACAAGATTTCATTCATCTATATTACAAAGATATATTTAATATCAATATACCTTTACTTTATTATATTTTTTATATCAATATCTTATAATTTACTAACTTTAAGATAAATATAAATATATTATTAAATTCGGAGGTATTTTATAGTGAATTTTAATCATTTAAAGTATATAAGTTACTTTTTAGATAATAAAAAAGACTTTACTATTAGATTTAATAAGAATAATAATTTAATTATCCCTAGCTTTGGTTTTATAGTTAGTATTACCCCTCTAATAAAGATTAATATGAATTTAAAGTCAGTTATAGACTATGTTGAAAAAAATAATACTATAATAATATTTAATGAAATATATATATTGTATTTAGGTGGATGGTTTAAGGATAATAAATTTTATTTAGATATATCAATCGTTGAAAATAACAGAGAAAAGGCTATAAATATAGGTAAATATTGTAATCAAAAAGCCATATATGATATCGAAAATAAAACTACTATTTATTTACACTAGTAGTGATTAATACTTTAAGCCTTAATTTCATTAAATATAGAACAATAAGTAGTCAACAAGTTGATAATAAATGTTGCACAACAAATATAAAAGAATATAAGTAGTAAATATACATTAAACTAAAAAGTCATATTATAAACTTAAAGCTTATAATATGACTTTTTATTATGCGTCAAAATCTACATGATATTTTTTTTCAGGAGTATTTATATCTATATAAGATAAATTAAAATTCTCATCCATAACATCTATCTTAAATTCAAAAAATACGTCATCTTCCTTTTTAGACATAAATATATAACTTCCATTTTCTTTTTCTTCTATTTCATCACATATCTCATCATATATCTCTTCACCACTTGCATATCCTAAGTATCCTGAAGCTTTTATTTTTTCTTCTATTAATCTATATATTTCTTCCATAGTAATACCTTCTTTCTATATTAACTAAATTTAATCCTACCAATAATTTATTATTTTTTCAATAGGTTTAATTTAAATTAAAAATATTATTTGGAATTTACATATTTTTATTATTATATTCTCTCAATATGTCTAAAATAATTAATTTATATATTAATAAGTTTGTTAAATTTTTCTATTATATAAATTAATTATCTTTTATATTATACAAACTATATGTATAATCTTACATAGGGGTGGGGATTACTATGAATAAATTAGAAAATGATTTTTTAATAATCCTGAATTGTATAATTAAATCAGACAAATATATAAACAAAAAAAGACACTTATGA
>OLQY01002769.1_pt1 | contig 10174 bp, 6 predicted proteins | sample 1672851 | NCBI WGS metagenome assembly OLQY01 (sample SAMEA3136730, study PRJEB25190) | human gut metagenome | reverse complement strand
CGCATATATTTGCCAACGGCATTTCCAATGTATTCATTAGCCATACCAATACTTTATTGTCACTGGTCACATCTCTCAGTATCAATCTTCCATTTGGGCGAAGACATCTTTTCACACTGTCAAAAAATGCCTGTGGATCCGGATAATGATGGAAGCTCATAGAACAAATAATTGCATCAAATGAATCCTTTTCAAAAGGAAAGTTCTCACAGTCTCCTACAACAAATGTTGTATTTGGTATATTTTTCTTTTTTGCCTGTTCAATCATGGCAGGAGTCAGATCCAGTCCTGTATAATGCCGGTCTGGATGTTTTTCTGCTAATAAAGAAATCATTGGAGCAGGCCCACAGCCTGCATCTAATAAATCTCTAAATGGCTCCTTCTCTAATTCTTCCAGAATATCCGGATAATCTTTCTTGCACATTTCGTAAATGCCAGCATGGTTACTTTCATATCTTCCTGCTGCTTTTGTAAACTCTTTAATTGACAATTTTTTATATTCTTCATTTTTCATGCTTTTTTCTCCAATCACTGTACCTTTTTCGCCTTGCATCCGCATTTCTTCATTTTTTTCATATAAGCATAAAACTGCTTATGCAATTCCCTCATTTCATCTGGTGCCTTCATAGCATGTTGATACATAAATTTATCTCCAAAACTGCTTCCAAATGTAACTGCCAGCATAATCGTCAGAAATGACAATGGTAAAAAGCGAAAAATATTCATTTTCCATGGTGACAGTTTACCCTTTTGTTTTCGCAAAAAATTAAAATTTCTTTTCAGCCTTTCTGCTGTTTTCCTCATGATTTTCCATTCTTTTCCCACTTTCTCCGGATCGTCTGATTCATAATACGCATCTGCAATCGGTACCACCATAGCAAGATAACAAAGCTGCCATAGATGCATATCCGTTACTTTCTGGTATGGTATATGAGCATGCCTCAATATCTCTGAAAACTGCTTAGTTCTTTCGGATTTATTTCCTGATATTTCTGCAAATGTTGTCGGCTGAATCAACCTTGGAGTAAGTGCTGCATCAAGGATACCATCATCATTTATACTTCCGCCTGCTCCTGGAAAAGCCGGTAATATTCTTCCTTTTCCGACAATGTCTTCCCATTTATTGTAACTGTCCAGTGAATTTATCATTGTAACAATCGTATTACTTTTATTATTTTTCAATTCAGTAAGTGCTTCATACAGCTGGTTTTCCCGGACAGTAAGCAAGACAAAATCATAAATATCATCGTTTGGTAGTTCTCCAAGAATCCTAATCTCTGCCTTTATTACTTCCTGATTTTTCTTATATTGCAATCCATTATTTCTTAAAGCCTCAAGTCTTTTACCTCTGGCATAAATATTTGTATCATAACCGGCTTCTGCAAATAAAGCCGCATACAAGGATCCAATCACACCAGCACCATAAATCAATATTCTCATAAGAATCTTTCCTCTCCTCTTACCCCAGTGCCACATCCAAGATCATCATCAAACTAAATCCAAGTGCAAAGAAAAGCGTACCGATATTCGAGTGCTGTCCCTGAGACATTTCCGGAATTAGTTCTTCAACCACGACATATAACATAGCTCCTGCTGCAAAGCTGAGTAAATATGGTAATGCCGGGATTACCAGCTGTGCGACAAGAATCGTCATTACTGCTCCAATCGGTTCAACGACTCCTGAAAGTACACCTCCCAGAAATGCCTTTCTCTTACTTTCACCCTCTGCCCTAAGCGGCATGGATATAATCGCTCCTTCTGGAAAATTCTGGATAGCAATTCCAAGTGATAAAGCAAGTGCACTTGTTGCTGTAATCTGTGCATTTTCAGCAAGAAATCCTGCATACATTACACCAACTGCCATACCTTCAGGGATATTATGTAATGTAACTGCCAACACCATCATCGTAGTACGGCCAAGTTTGCTTTTCGGTCCCTCTGCCTGATCACTTCCAACATGAAGATGTGGAATCAAATGATCAAGTGCGAGTAAAAACAATATACCAATCCAGAACCCAACAACTGCCGGAACAAACGATAAAGTTCCCATATTCTCAGATTGTTCAATTGCCGGAATCAGAAGACTCCAGATTGAAGCAGCAACCATTATACCTGCTGCAAACCCTGCAAGTGCACGTTGCAGTAACTTGCTAAGTGTTTTTCTCATAAAAAACACGCATGCTGCACCTAGCGTTGTTCCAACAAATGGAATCAGTATACCTTCAAAAACATTCATTAGCATTATGTATTCCTTTCTGTATAGTCAAAAGTACTTTCACATCGCTCTGTTGTTAGCTTCAACTAACTATCATATATAAAAGAAACCGTGCAAAAAGCAAACTGTAATTTCACACGGTTTTCCTTATGTTTAAGTATATCACTTACGAAATCATATAACAATATAATTCTTTTAACAATTTACAAGAGAAAGATCATCCATGTATGCACGATCTGCAAAAATCTCAGATGCTGTGCGAAGTCCCTTGCTCTCAGCGATATCACCAAGAACTGCTCCTGCACAGTAATAAACGATCAGATCTTTGTCATACTCGCAGATTGCCTCACAGATCGCTGTGGAAATATCCTCATCATACTGGCAGGCATTCCCCTCCCCATTGCTCCATGAAGAGCGACATGCTGAAGCTTCATTCCGTAGCTCTTGGTAAATGCAGCCAGTGCTCCGATCTGGTATCTGACGTAATTCTTAACTTCATCATGAGAGAGAACCATCTTTCTTCGTCCAAAGCCAAGAAGATCCGGATATCCAGGATGGGCTCCAACCATAACGCCACGTTCCTTTGCCATGCGGACTACCTTATCCATTACCATCGGATCGCCTGCATGCCAGCCATATGCTACATTTGCTGTTGTGACATATTTGATGATCTCTTCATCGCCGCCAAGCTTATATGCGCCAAAGCTCTCACCCATGTCACTGTTTAAGTCGATACTGTACATGTTGCTACCTTTCTTTACTTGTTGAAAGTATAACATGTTAAATAAAAATAATAAAATAGATTATTTTTTCAGAATATATTAATATTTTCTATATTTCTTTTGCAATAAATTTTACTTTTCTTTGATCCGTTCTTTGAAAAGCTGTTGACAAAGATTTTTATATATGATTAAATAGTCATATGAACATTAATTCATATATTCATATAAAAAAACAAACGAATCAGCAAGGAGAGTTCATATGGAAGAAAAATTAAAGAAAGATTCCATGAAGTCCGCAGATTCCTGCGGCTGCGGTCACGAGCATGCGCATCACAGCCATGATGAGCATGAAGAACATCACGATCATGAGCACCATCACCATGATGATCACTGCGTCTGTGGTTGCGAGAATCATGACCATGAAGATCATGAACATGAGCATCATCACCACCATGAGCACTGCGGCTGTGGTTGTGAGGATCATAAACATGAACATCATGAACACGAGCACTGCGGCTGTGGCTGCGGGGATCACGAGCACGAACATCATGAACACGAGCACCTTCACAACCATGACGAACACTGCGGCTGTGGCTGCGGGGATCACGAGCACGAACATCATGCACACGAGCACCAGCACAACCACGATGAGCACTGTGGCTGTGGTTGCGAGGGCCACGATCACGAGCATCATCACAACCATGACGAGCACTGTGGCTGTGGTTGCGAGGGCCACGATCACGAGCATCTTGAGCATGAGCATCATCACCACCACGATGAACACTGCGGCTGTGGCTGCGGGGACCATGAGCACCATGGTCACTCCCATAATGCTCTCACCGCAAAGCGTGTCTACATTCTGGAGAACCTCGGCTGCGCTCACTGTGCTTCCAAAATGGAGGAACGGATCCAGGCTCTTGAAGGCGTCGAAAGCGCTACCATTACTTTTGCAACAAAACAGCTTCGCTTAGGGGCTGCAGATCCAGACGCTCTGCTTCCGCAGATCCGCAAGATCTGCACATCCATTGAGTCTGAAGTTAAAGTTGTTCCGAGAAATCCAGCTCCGGCAGCTTCCACTGACACAACAACTAAGACCTATCTTCTGGAGAATCTAGGCTGCGCTCACTGCGCTTCCAAAATGGAGGAACAGATTGCAAACCTTGAAGGTATTTCCGAAGCAACCATCACTTTTGCAACAAAACAGCTTCGCTTAACTGCAAAGAATCCGGATCGATACCTGGATCAGATCCGTAAGATCTGTACATCCATTGAATCCGAAGTTCTTGTAAAAGAAAAGGATCCGAAGCCAAAGGCTCAGTCCCCAAAAACAGTGACTCACCAAACCGCTTCCAAGAAGAAATTTTTCTCCAGGGAAAACATAGATATCATCTGCATTATCATCGGTGCAGTACTCTTCGTTGCCGGAGAGATCATGGAACACAAAGGCTTTGATACCAGTGCCACTCTTCCTGTATTTGTGATCGCATACCTGGCGCTTGGGGGTGTTATCGTTGTAAAAGCTGCCAAAAACATCTCTCACGGACAGATTTTTGACGAAAACTTTCTCATGAGCATTGCAACACTTGCCGCTTTTGCCATCAATGATTCTGCTGAGGCCGTAGGCGTTATGCTCTTCTACCGCATCGGCGAGCTTTTTGAGGAAAAAGCCGTTGAACGAAGCCGCGGGCAGATCATGGATGCCGTAGACCTTCGTCCGGAAGTTGTAAACCTGGTCACAGGCGATGATATCCAGGTAATTCCCTCTGAAGAGGCTCAGATCGGAGACATTCTTCTGGTCCGTCCCGGAGACCGCATCCCTCTTGATGGTATCGTAATTGAGGGAAACAGCCGTATCGACACTTCTCCGATCACAGGAGAACCTGTACCGGTTGCTGTAAATGAAGGTGATGAGATCACTTCCGGATGTGTAAACACTTCCGGTCAGTTAAAGATCCGCGTGGAAAAACCTCTGGAAGAATCCATGGTCACTCGTATTCTGGATTCCGTAGAAAACGCGGCAGCAAGCAAACCGAAGATTGACCGCTTTATCACACGTTTTGCCAGGGTTTATACTCCTTGTGTTGTAGGAATCGCAGTGGCAACTGCCATACTCCCATCCCTTGTTACCGGAAACTGGCATTACTGGATCTACACAGCCATTACTTTCCTGGTAATGAGTTGCCCTTGTGCTCTTGTACTTAGTATCCCGCTGGCCTTCTTCTCCGGGATCGGTGCCGGTTCTAAAAAGGGTATCCTTTTCAAGGGTGGCCTTTCCATCGAAGGATTAAGTAAGCTCGGCGCTGTGATCATGGATAAGACCGGTACTATCACAGAGGGTAACTTCCAGCTTCAGAAGATTGTTGCCACCGGTAAATACACGGAAAATGAACTCCTTTCCATGTGTGCAGGCTGTGAACAGAACTCCACACATCCTATTGCAAACAGCATCGTTGCTGCCGCAAAGGGACGTGAGATCCAATTTGAAAAACCGATCTCCCTGGAAGAAATTTCCGGTCACGGGATCGTTGCGGAAATGCCGGAGGGAAAAGTTCTCTGCGGAAATCGCAAGCTGATGGATAAATTCGGAGTTACAATCGGAGAATTAAAGGAAGCCGCTTACGGTTCTGAAGTATTTATGGCAGTAAACGGAACCTTCGCAGGATATATGCTGATCTCCGATACCATCAAACCTGACGCAAAGGAAGCCATTGCTTCTCTGAAAAAGCTTGGTCTCCACACCGTTATGCTCACTGGAGACTCCGAAGACAGTGCACAGGCTGTAGGAAAAGATGCCGGGATCGATGAGATCTATGCAAAGCTTCTTCCGGAGGATAAGCTCAATGCCCTGAAAAAGGTCCGCCAGGCACATGGAACGGTTATGTTTGTCGGTGACGGTATCAACGACGCTCCTGTTCTTGCAGGTGCTGATGTAGGTGCTGCCATGGGAAGCGGTGCAGACGCTGCCATTGAAGCCGCAGATGCCGTATTTATGAATTCCAATGTAGATGCGATCCCTCAGTCTATCGCCATTGCACGAAGCACAAACCGTATTGCATGGCAGAACGTAATATTTGCCCTGGTGATCAAGATCGCAGTTATGATCCTTGGTCTTGCCGGACATGCCAACATGTGGATGGCCGTATTTGCAGACACTGGCGTTGCCATGATCTGCGTGCTGAATTCCATTCGTATCCTGTATAAAAAATAAGCTCCGTTCTGCAGGGCAGATATCCTGCAGCGGATCCCTGTGCATCCATACAACTCCCCAGTGATGCAGAAAAGAATTTGACCGGTGCGTTTTTTTCAGCTACAATAGAAGTTAACAGTTTGGAGGATGCGCAAATGAAGAAAACACATATAGATTACCCAATCAATGATGATACACTGTACCGGCTTGCCGACCTGTTCAAGGTTTTCGGTGATCCTACCAGGATCCGTATCCTGTACGTACTTTCTGTGGAAGAACTCTGTGTTCAGGATATTGCCGATCGTCTTTTCATGACCCAGAGTGCCATTTCCCATCAGCTCCGGGTACTGAAGCAGATGTCACTAGTCAAATTTCGAAGAGATGGAAAAACCATTTACTACTCCCTGGCAGATAGCCATGTGGCAACCATCATGAATCAGGGTCTGGAACACGTTACAGAAGAATAACTCATAAAACACAATGCAAAAAGCCAATCTGCTTCCTAATGGAAGAACAGATTGGCTTTTTTTCTCTGCCTTACTCGTGCATCATTTGTATTTATCCCTCGCCCTGTGGTGAAGCACCATCGCTCCGTATGCAGGCATCTTCACCTGAAGAATCCCTGCATCTGCAATATATTCTTCCGGCATTTCCGTATAACCCTCTCCGGAAGAAAGCATCAGGCGCTGAAAAGCCGTTGCTTCTTTCCGGCTTACACCGGTTTTCCAGGCTGTTACCCTTATGTCTCTCTCCTGATCCTGATTATTAAGGATCACTATGATCTGTTCAGAATCAGAAAAACGACCATAGCTCAAGCCCTGATGATCGTTCCACAGAAATTCCAGGGAACCCTTTGCAAGAATCGGATATGCCTTGTGTATGCAGATCATACGTTTATGAAAGTCCAGCATCTCCTGGTCTTCTTTTCCCCAGGGATAAGTTCTGCGGTTATCCGGATCTGTAAAGCCGCAGACGCCGGCCTCATCCCCGTAATATACCGTAGGCGCACCAGGCCACGTCATCTGGATCACAACAGCCTCTCTCATGATGGCAGGATTTATGCCCGCAGATGCTGCCTCGGCGCCTGCATAGGAAAGCCTTCCTACTCTGTGATTGGTCCTTGTCAGAAATCTGGAATGGTCATGGTTTGAAAGCTCATTCATGGCTCCATAAAGCGCTCCCATATGCAAAGACTGCATATGATGCTTCATCGCCCCGATAAAGGCCTCACTGTTGCCATAAAGGTCCTCCCGGTACTCATCACTGTGCTTCTCCATTCCGGTCAGGAACCAGGTTACAGGCTCCATAAAAGCGTCATAGTTCATAACCGTATCCCACTCATCGCCGCGAAGCCAGCTTTCCGGATTTCCGTAGTGTTCTGCAAGGATCACTGCATCAGGATTGGCTTCTTTTACTGTCCTCCGGAACTCTTTCCAGAAGTGATGGTTAAAATCATTGCTGTGGCCCAGATCTGCAGCTACATCCAGTCTCCAGCCGTCTACGTTATACGGCGGCGAAACCCATTTTCTGCCCACATCAAGAATCGTCCGGCAAAGCTCCTCAGATTCTTCGTAGTTCAGCTTTGGCAGGGTATCATGGGTCCACCAGCCGTCGTAGGTTGGATTATAGGGCCAGCGGTTCTGATCCTGGAAGCAGAAGAAAGAACGATAAGGGCTGTCCGCCGAAACATAAGCCCCCTTCTCGTAGCCTTCCTGATTTTCGTAGATCCGTTCCCTGTCCATCCATTTATTAAAGGATCCGCAATGGTTAAATACCCCATCCAGGATCACTTTCATCCCTCTTCTGTGAATTTCCTCCACAAGCTCCTGAAAAAGCTTATTACTGGCCTCCAAATTCCGTTTATCGGTCACACGGCGGATATACTTAAGGGCATGACTGTTATCACTGTCTCCGGGACTTAACAGACCATCACAGTCCGCTACGATCCTTCCGATATGCGGATCGATATGATCGTAATCCTGACAGTCATACTTATGGTTGCTGGGAGAGACAAAGACCGGATTCAGATAGATCACATCTACTCCAAGCTCCTGAAGATAATCCAGCTTATCCATAACTCCCTGAAGATCGCCGCCATAAAATTCCCGGACACCCATCACAGCCGGAACCTTTTCCCAGTTATCCACTTTTACGGAAGTGTCCCCGATATAGAAATATTCCCCTGTTTCCACATCATTGGAAGGATCTCCGTTACAGAAACGATCCACATAAATCTGATACATCACAGCACCCTTCAGCCACTCAGGCACATGATATCCGGGATAGATCTCAAATTCTGTCCTTTCCTCATGTCTGGTGCTTACACCATTTGTATCATAATAACAGGTAACAAGTCCTGAATGGATCTCAAAGTAATATCGTACAAGATCTTTTCCCATTACGATCTGTGCAGTATAATAATCAAAGCTTCCGGAAGTTTTTTCCCGCTTCATTTCCAGATATTCTCCGTCATGCACAAGACAGACGTTGTCCACGTTATTTCTCTGGGTACGAAAACGGATCGTAACTGTATCACCTTCCCGCGGCTCCACAGGTGTACGGTAATATTCCGTCCCGTCACTGAACATTGCGTCTTTATTTAATACCGGACTCATATTGAGTATATACCGCATCTTCTTTGCAGTCTCCATGCTTTCATATAACATTCTATCTTCCTCATTCCGTTTTTAGTACCATATTTTTAAATATATTATCTTAATTTTTTCCATCCCGCAAGCATATATATCTGTTTTCTCCGTAATTCGTCTTTATTTTTGGACAGTAAAAAAGGCAGCTGGTTAAGCTGCCTTTTTTGGAGAAGGTATTTCTTCTTATGGGGTGTAGCAAAAACTATATAATGTATTGGGGGGTTTTTACGGTATTTATAGTACCATGTGTCCACCAAAAAGTGTGCACAAAGTTCACAAAATTCAATATTTTTTTTTGTGCATTTTATTCGTTTGTTTTTGCAACCTCTTCTTTTTCTGTTGTAAAAAGTGCTTCAAACTCTTCACGATGTATCTTTTCCTTCTCGAGAAGAAGGGCCGCACAGCTGTGAAGAACGCCGATATTCTCACGGATAATGCTCTCTGCATTCTCATGGCACTCACGGATGATACGGGAAATCTCCCCATCGATCTCTCTTGCCACTTCCTCACTGTAGCCTCTGGTATGTGCCAGATCACGGCCGATAAATACCTCATCGTCATCGTTGCCGTAAGCGATCAGACCGATTTTTTCAGACATACCGTATTTCATTACCATAGAGCGTGCAGTCTCTGTGGCACGTTTGATATCATTGGAAGCACCGGTGGTGATATCTCCGAAGATGATCTCCTCCGCCACACGTCCGCCAAGAAGCGTGGTGATATCCTCCAGCATTTTGTTCTTTGTATTAAACATCTCATCATTATCCGGCAGCGGCATGGTGTAGCCGGCAGCTCCCATTCCCGTAGGGATAATGGAAATGGTGTATACCGGATCCATATGAGGAAGTACATGGAACAGGATCGCATGGCCTGCTTCATGATAAGCTGTGATCTTTTTCTCTTTATCAGAGATGACCTTGCTCTTCTTTTCTGCACCGATCCCGACCTTGATGAATGCTTTCTTGATATCCTTCTGCATGATATAAGGACGGCCCTCTTTTGCAGCATCAATAGCAGCTTCGTTAAGAAGATTCTCCAGATCTGCGCCTGTAAATCCTGCGGTTGTCTGGGCGATCTGGCGAAGATCCACATCATCTCCCAGCGGTTTGTCCTTGGCATGGACCATAAGGATCTCTTCTCTGCCCTTAACATCCGGGCGTCCCACACCGACTTTACGGTCAAATCGTCCCGGACGGAGAATCGCAGGATCCAGAATATCCACACGGTTGGTCGCTGCCATTACGATGATTCCTTCATTTACTCCAAAACCATCCATCTCTACAAGAAGCTGGTTCAGAGTCTGTTCCCTTTCATCATGACCGCCTCCCATGCCGGTTCCACGCTGTCTTGCAACCGCATCGATCTCATCAATAAAGATGATACAAGGTGCGTGACGCTTGCC
>OLQY01002754.1_pt1 | contig 10240 bp, 4 predicted proteins | sample 1672851 | NCBI WGS metagenome assembly OLQY01 (sample SAMEA3136730, study PRJEB25190) | human gut metagenome | reverse complement strand
GGAGCCGGATGTAGCAGTCAGGTTATCGCCAGCCGGAGAGGCGGCAAAGCAGGCGGAGTCGCTTAGTGCGGACGAGGTGGCACAGGAAGATCTGCAGGTATGATAAAAGGAGATTAAGATGAAAAAAATCAATCAGGAGCTGATCGCTCTGTTTGATAAATACGGCAGTGACCGGCGTCGGGCGCTGCGGGAAAATAAGAAGCTTTCCTATCTGTACGCACTGGCAGATCTGCGGGAAAACCTGTTGGACTGGTACCAATTTGACCCGGAACAGCAGGCGCTGCAGATCGGGGCGGACGCGGGCGCGCTGACAGGGCTGCTTGCCAGACGTCTATCATCGGTAACGGTACTGGATGTTTCCGAAGAAAATCTGGAGGTAGTACGCCGTCGTTTCAAGACAGAGCCGGAGCTGGCGGCGAAGATCCGCTATGTCTGTGCGGATGTGGAGACGTATGCGAGGGAAGCGGAAAAGTGCGGCGGGACATATGGATATGTAGTGCTGATCGGGGATTTGACGGCGGCAGATAGGGCTGGACGCGCGGCGCAGATGACAGCCGCAAAACAGCTTCTTTCTGCTCATGGAACCTTGATTGCGGCGGCTTCCAACTGGTTTGGCGTGAAATACATGGCAGGCGCAGAGCGGGAGACGGGCGCACTTTCCTGGAACGAAATGAAGCAGCTGCTTCCGGGCGGGGAATTTTACTATCCGATGCCGGATTACCGGACGGCGGGAGAGATTTTTTCAGATGCCTATCTGCCGAAAAAAGGCGATCTGACCGGTGTGTTACCGGTCTATGACTGTCCGCAGTATATGCTGATGGATATGGGGGCGGCGCTCGATGCAGCCTGCGAGGACGGACGGTTCCCGGAATTTGCGAATGCATTTCTAGTTTTTTGGCAGAGACAGGCTGCGCCGGAAGCTGAGAATGCTTCACAGGACGTTATCTATGTGAAATACAACCGCACCCGCGAAGACTGCTTCCAGATCCGGACAGAGATCCGTGAAAAGAATGGAACCCGCGAGGTCTGGAAGACGGCGCTCTATCCGGAGGGAAAGGCGCACATCCAGTCCTTCGAAGAAAAATATCAGGTGCTTGACCGTCAGAATCCGTCCCTGAAACTGGCAAAACCGGAGCTTCAGGACGAGGGAATGACAGCGGTCTTTCCGTATTTAGAGGGAAAAACGCGGGCGGAACTTCTGGGAGAAATTCTGACTGCCCAGGGCGCGGATGCGGAGGTTTCCGCGATCCGGGCTGCGATGGATGAGATCTACAACATCCGCCCGGAGGAACGCAAACCATTTGCGGTGACACCGGAATTTATCAAGGTATTTAATGCGCTGGGCGAGCTGGATTCCTATCGGGATAAAGAGACAGAAAATGGCGGCGGATGGGCTTCTTTAGGGGCAGTTCTTGCGGACGAGAGCTACTGCGCCTCCAACATTGACGCCCTTTTTGAAAATATGCTGGTGACGGCGGACGGAACCTATGCGATCGACTATGAGTGGGTCTTCTTATTCCCGGTTCCGGCTGGCTTTGTGAAATACAGGACACTGGTTTATTTCTACCGCCGTTATAAGAGTCTGTTGGGCGGTCAGGCCGAGCGGGAATTTATCGGACAGTTCCCGGAGTATGTGAAGGCGGATGAGAAGCTGCTTTCGCTTTACGAGGCAATGGAACGTGGCTTCCAGGAGTACGTGCACGGGGAAAACCAGCGCACCTACCAGGAAGATTACATGGTAAAGACGAAGACATTAGCCGATCTTTCCCATGTGGACGGAGAACTTGCAAGGGCAAACGAACGTCTGGATGCGCTCCGGGCAGAAAATTCGGAAAAAGATACGGCACTCCGCAAAGTGCAGGAGGTACAGCGCCTGACGAATAACCACGTGGCGAATCTGGACGTTATCATTTCTGATCTGCGCCATGAAAATGCAGAGCTTGGCAAGACGCTGACCTACTTAAATGGTCATGAGGCGGTCATTTTCAAGGTGCGCCGCAAGCTCGGACAGGCATTTAACCGGTGCTATCCAAAGGGCACGCTACGCCGCAAGAAGCTCGGCTACTGGAAACGGACGATTCTTCATCCGGGTAAAATGATGAAGATGTACACCACCGAGGAAGGAAAGAACCTTATCAAAGGTGATTTTGAGATCGGTGAGGAGTATCTGACCTACGGAAAAATCCACCTTCCAAAGGAAGAAAATCCGACGGTTTCCATCGTAATTCCGGTATACAACCAGATTCACTATACGTATCTATGCCTGCAGTCGATTCTGGAGCATACGAAGGATGTGAGCTATGAGGTTATCATCGCAGATGACGTTTCGACCGATGCCACCGAGCATCTGGCAGAGTTTGCCGATAACCTGGTAATCTGCCGTAACCAGACGAACCAGGGCTTCTTGCGCAACTGCAACCAGGCGGCGAAGGCGGCGCGCGGCAAATACGTGATGTTTTTAAACAACGATACCCAGGTAACAGAAGGCTGGCTAAGCTCCCTGGTAAATCTCATTGAATCTGACTCCACCATCGGTATGGTAGGGTCTAAGCTGGTATATCCGGATGGACGTTTACAGGAGGCAGGCGGCATCATCTGGAGCGATGGTTCCGGCTGGAATTACGGCCGCCTCGACGATCCGGACAAGGCAGAATATAACTACGTCAAGGATGTAGACTATATTTCCGGCGCAGCGATCCTTTTATCCACCGCACTCTGGAAGCAGATCGGCGGTTTCGACGAGCGGTTTGCCCCGGCGTACTGCGAAGATTCGGATCTGGCATTTGAGGTGCGGAAAGCGGGATACCGCGTCGTTTACCAGCCAAAATCCAAGGTCATCCATTTTGAAGGCATTTCCAACGGAACGGATGTCAACGGAACCGGTCTGAAACGGTATCAGGTGGAAAACAGCGAGAAGCTCAAAGAAAAATGGAAAGAAGAGTTTAAGAACCAGTGCGTCAACAACGGCAATCCGAATCCATTCCGCGCACGCGAGCGCAGCATGGGCAAAAAGATCATTGTCGTGATCGATCACTATGTGCCGACCTTTGACAAAGACGCTGGTTCCAAGACAACGTTCCAGTACCTGAAAATGTTCCTGAAAAAGGGATATGTTGTTAAATTTATCGGAGATAATTACCTCCATGAGGAACCGTATACGTCTACGCTGCAGCAGATGGGAATCGAGGTCCTCTACGGACAGGAATACCTGACCGGTATCTGGGACTGGCTGGTGAAAAATGGAAAAGATATCCACGTGGCATATCTGAACCGTCCGCATATCGCGACGAAATATGTGGATTTTATCAAAGAACACACGGATATCAAGATGATTTATTACGGTCACGACCTTCATTTTATGCGTGAGTTCCGCGAGTATGAGCTGACCGGCGATGTGAAGAAGCGTCAGGAATCCGAATATTGGAAATCGATCGAGTTTTCACTCTTCCACAAAGTGGCGGTGTCTTATTATCCGTCCTACGTCGAAGAAGAGGCGATCCACGCCGTTGATGAGACGATTCCGGTCAAGGCGATCACGGCATATGTCTATGAGGAGTTTTTACAGAATCTGAACAAAGACTTCGCCAAACGGGAAGGACTCCTGTTTGTCGGCGGCTTTGCGCATCCGCCGAACGCAGACGCGGTGCTCTGGTTCGCGAAAGAAGTATTCCCGAAGATCCGGGAACAGATCAAGGTCAACTTCTACATCGTAGGTTCCAAAGTAACCGACGAGATCAAAGCGCTGGAACAGCCTGGAAACGGCATCATCGTCAAAGGTTTTGTAAGTGAAGAAGAACTGGCAGACCTGTACCGGAACTGCCGGATTGTAGTGGTACCGCTCCGCTACGGCGCAGGTGTTAAGGGCAAGGTGGTAGAAGCCATCTATAACGGTGCCCCCATCGTCACCACCTCCGTCGGCAGCGAGGGAATCCCGGATGTAGAAAAAGTTCTCCTCGTCAAGGATCAGCCGGACGAATTTGCCGAGACAGTTGTAGAACTCTACAAAGACGAAAAACGCCTGGAAGACCTGGCAGAGAAAACGCAGGTTTATATCCGCGAGCATTTCAGTATTGATGCGGCTTGGGATGTGATTAAGGAAGATTTTGAATAAAAAATAGTAAAAGATAGAAAATTATATATAATAAAGAAAACGATCAGGGGAATGTGCTTCTGATCGTTTTCTTGCGTAAGGATAATTTAAAGTTATCCAAGGAAGGAAAGAGCCAGCTACGCCGGCATGCTGCAGGCTCTTTCCTGGACTACCGGGTAGAGCATTCTATATTACCGATCGTTCTTCCGCAGCGCTTCCACACGTCCATACCTCCGATACATCAAAAGCTCAAATACCACCATACAAGCCCATCCAATCGTCGTACCAATCGCTACAGCCTGAATTCCCAGCCGTCCAAACAGCGCATAACTGATCACAACGCGGATCGGAATCTGCACCAGAGTCGCGAACAGGGTGATCATCAGGTGCCCGATTCCCCGGTAATATCCCTGAAAGGTATTGGTGATACCACTGATGAAGTAAAAGCTAGCCATCGGCACCAGATAGGACATGCCCTGACGCAGCGCCTCCGTTTCATTCGGCTTCAAGAAAATGCCGAGCAGCGGGTGACGGCAGAACAGCACGACCACCGCTGTCAAAATAATATAAATTTCTGCAATCACCAGCATTTTCCGAAGCCCTTTCGGAATCCGGTCATACTCTTTCGCGCCGAGGTTCTGTGCGGAGAACGTCGTGATAGATGCCGCGAGGCTGTCGCCCGGGGCGAGCACGTAGCTGTCGATGATGGAGACGGCATTAAAAGCGGCAACTGCATCGACACCGAGCGCATTGACGCCGGACTGGACGAGCAGGCGGCCGACGTAGAGAATCGTCTGCTGGACGGCGGAAATGGAGCTGAAATCGATCGTTTTTTTGAGCATCGAGGTTTTCAGTTTCAGATCCCGGATGCCGAGCCGTAAGAGCGGCACTTTCGACCAGATATAGACAAAGAGGGCGAGCGCAGAGACTGCCTGCGAGATGATTGTAGCGATTGCCGCACCGGGAACACCGAGGCGGCAGATGCCAACCAGGAATACATCCAGAAATACATTGACAATGGTCGTCAGGATCAGGACATAGAGCGGCGCTCTGGAATCTCCGATCGCGCGCAGGGCGGCGGAGAAAATATTGTAAAAAAAGGTAAAAATAAGACCCAGCGAGATAATCTGCAAATACAAGGATGCCTGCGCCGATATCTCTTCCGGCGTCTGTGTCAGGCGGATAAACAGGCGGCTTCCGGCCAGTGAGATTCCGGAGAGCACGATGGTCAAAAGCAGTCCGGAGAGTACAGAGGTCGCAAATTCATCTTTCAAATGCTGGTAATCTTTTGCTCCAAAGTAGCTTGCCATCAAAATCGATGCGCCGAGTGACAGTCCCACAATCAGAAAAGTCAGGATATTCATGATCGGACCTGCCGCGCCGACCGCCGCCAATGCTTCTTTTCCGTAAAATTGTCCGACAACCACCGAATCGACCGTATGGTAGAGCTGCTGAAATAAATTTCCAAAAACAAGCGGAACCGCGTAGGCAATCAGGTGTCCGGTTATATTTCCTTTTGTCATATCACGTGCCATATGCATTTCCTCCAAATCCCAATTTATAACTAAGATTGTAGCACGGAACAGAGTGTCTGCCAAATAAAAAAATCTGTCGAATCATGCCGATCTGGAATGCGAAGCATCGACAAGCTCCCGTTACTGGGCACACATGTGTGAACAGTAACAGGAGTTGGAGCAGCATAAAACCGCCCTATCTAGTGGAAATCACCAGGGAAATGTGGTAAGATATATAAGTTAAACTGGACTTAATAGCGGTTGACAGATTGACAAAAGTAAAAATTGTATCTTTCAGTATAAAAACAGTAAAAATTGAGTTGGAAACAACAGACAGAAAGGAAGTACAGTATGCAGGCAATCATTCTGGCTGGCGGACTGGGGACGCGGCTTCGCAGTGTGGTAAGCGATCGTCCGAAACCGATGGCGCTGGTTGAAGGTAAGCCGTTTCTGGAGTATGTGCTTCAGGGGCTGAAAAAAAGCGGAATTGATGATATTATTTTTGCCGTCGGTTATAAGGGCGGCATGGTGGAAGAATATTTTGGAGACGGATCGCGGTTTGGCATCCGGGCGCGGTATGCGTATGAGGAAGAGCTGCTCGGCACGGCGGGCGCGATCAAGAATGCCGGGAAATATGTGACGGACGAGCAGTTTTTTGTCCTGAATGGCGATACATTTTATCAGATGGATTTCGGTGATTTGAGCCGGATCCAGAAGGAAAAAAATCTGGAGATGGCGCTGGTTCTGCGCGGTGTGCCGGATATTTCCCGTTATGGGGCGGCGCGCCTGACCGACGGGCTGCTGACCGCTTTTAATGAGAAAAACGGCAATACTGGGGCGGGCACGATCAACGGCGGTGTGTACCTGATGAAGCGGGCGCTGCTGGATGAGATTCCGGAGGGAAAAGTTTCGCTGGAAAATGAGTGCATCCCCAGGTGGATGCAGGAGGGAAGACGTCTCGGCGGCATCGTAAATGACGGCTATTTTATTGATATCGGTGTGCCGGAGGATTATTTCCGGTTCCAGGAGGACGTAAGAAAAGGAGACATTACATGGTAATCAGAGGAAGAGCGCCGCTGCGCGTGAGTTTTGGCGGCGGCGGTACGGATGTAGAACCATTCTGTGTAGAACAGGGCGGTGCCATTATCGGAAGTACTATCAATAAATATGCATATTGTTCGATCATTCCGAGGGATGATGACCAGATCACGGTTCATTCCCTGGATTTTGATATGACAGTCAAGTATAATGCGAAGGAAAATTACGTCTGCGATGGACGGCTGGATCTTGTCACGGCAGCGCTGCGGGCGATGGATATCAAGCAGGGATGCGAGGTTTATTTACAGTGTGATGCTCCGGCTGGTTCGGGACTTGGAACCTCCTCGACCGTCATGGTAAGTCTTCTGACCGCGATGGCGCGCTGGAAAGGAATTACGCTGGATAATTATGCGATGGCGGATCTGGCTTACGGCGTGGAGCGGATCGATCTGGGGATTTCAGGCGGTTATCAGGATCAGTATGCGGCGACCTTCGGCGGCTTTAACTTTATCGAATTTCACGGACGCAACAACGTCGTGGTAAACCCGCTCCGCATCCGCCGCGATATTATCAATGAGCTGCAGTATAACCTGTTGTTATGCTACACGGGCAATATCCATGTATCCGCGAATATTATCAAGGATCAGGTAAGCAACTATAAGAAACCGGACGCATTTCAGGCGATGTGCGAGGTAAAGGCGCTTTCCTATGCGATGAAGGACGAACTTTTAAAGGGAAATCTCCACAATTTTGGCCGCCTCCTGGATTACGGCTGGGAGAGCAAGAAGCGGATGAGCAGCAAGATCACAAATCCGCAGATTGATATGCTCTATGACGAGGCGAAAAAAGCGGGCGCCCTCGGCGGAAAGCTTTTAGGTGCTGGCGGCGGCGGCTTCCTTCTTGTGTACTGCCCATACAACGTTAAACATCAGGTGGCGCGCCGTCTGGAAGCGGCAGGCGGACAGCTGATGGATTGGAATTTCGAACTGCGCGGCGCTCAGAGCTGGATCTGCGATGAGGACCGCTGGGACTACCGCGATATTCAGGTGCAGATGCCGGATAAGGAGTATACATTCCATGTGTAAAAATAGCTGTAAAGTAGTATTCCTCGACCGTGATGGCACGATGAACGTGGAGGTCAATTATCTTCACCGAAAAGAAGATTTGAAGCTGATTGACGGTACCGCAGAGGCGGTCCGTCTCCTGAACGAGGCCGGATATAAGGTGATCGTCATTACCAACCAGGCGGGCGTGGCGAGAGGCTACTATACCGAGGCGGATGTAAAAATCCTTCATGATTATATGAATGAGGTGCTGGAGCGTGACGGAGCACACGTAGATGCGTTCTACTATTGCCCGCACCACCCGGAGCATGGGATTGGACTTTATAAGAAAAAATGCCATTGCCGCAAGCCAGAGACGGGAATGTTTGAGATGGCAGAGCGCGATCTGCCGGAGGGCATTGATAAGGTGCATTCCTATATGATCGGGGATAAGCGCATCGACGCGCAGGCAGGAAAAAACTTCGGCGTGACCGGAGTCCTTGTCGGAACTGGCTATGGGGCAAAAGAACACGCGGAAGATAGGGCGGCTGGACTTATAAAAGAGGACGGAAGCTGCCCGGCGGGTGGTTATGACGCGTATGCAGATACGCTGCTGGATGCGGTGCGCGGAATTTTAGGCGGGCGTATATAGAATGCGGCTCACAAAAAGATTCCGGGAGTACATAAACTAGAAAGAGAGGAACCATCGACATGCAGAATCAGAGACAAAACGGACGACCAGACGCAGCCGTGCGCAAGGCTGGTCTTTTTCTGGTGCTGTTCTGTGTGGCGGCGGTTCTGATTCCGGCGAAAACGCTGTTTACGGGAAATGGTTTTTTTGCGGATTACATTCATTTCACGGAATCGAAACGGATGTATGTGGAGATTGCGATTCTGGCAGTCTTGATCTTTGGGGGGCTGGCGCTTTTGAAGCGCGGACGCAGCCGGATGTACTGGCTGACGGCGGTTGTGCTGGTGTTTTCCTGGATTCATGTGGTATTTCTGCCGATGGTGGTGTCGGCGATGTATCTGATTAGCCTGTTGGCGATCGGGCGGTTTTTGAGAAAACGGGTGTTTTTCAGGGGAACGGTCTGGGAGCGACCTTATTTTTCTTTTTATATGGACTTCCTTTTTGGCGCCTCCTTTGCAATCGTTGTGTATTGCCTCCTTTCTGCCCTTGGCGTTGGAAAAATCGCCTGGATGCGCCTGATCGTCTATGCTCTGGGTGTGGCGGCGCTGGGCTTTGATTTTTCCTCGATTTCCTGCCAGTGCATCATGGGATGGCAGACGCTTTCCTGGATGCTGGATGGCAGGGACAAGGTATCGGTTCATGTGATTGAGGCAGGGAAACAGGCGTTACTGTTCACAGGTAGGCACTTTTGGAACCGAAAGTGCCGTAAGAAAACGTGGTGGCAGCAGGAATTTGCCGTATTTAAATGCGAAGCCACGGCAAATTCCGTTACTGGGCACGTATGCGTGAACAGTAACAAACCGGCTGGCAGCGGGGTATCGCGGGAAATACCGCGCCGGGTGCGCCGGGCATGGACGCTGGCGGCTGGCTGGTGTGTCCTGATGTTCCTGATTCAGGTGGGACGCCTGAATATCGCACTCGACTTTGATACACTCTGGTATGGTGTGCGTTCCCAGTACATTGTGGCAGGCGGAACCGGGCTGTATGAGAATCCGGGGCTGGTCGGCATGGTCTATGTGTATTCGAAGGGCTTTGAGGTGCTGACTCTGCCGCTCTGCGATCTGGCGAGTCACAGCTACCTGACGTTCTTTAACCTCTGGCTGGCAGTTCTGGGAATCGGGGCGATGGTCTGGAATGCGGTGTTGCTGATGGGCAATCGAAAGCAGGAGACAGAGAAGAAACTAACGTATCACAGCGTCTTGCCGGGAATTATGGCAGCTGTTTTGACGGTTTCGGTGCCGGGCATCATGAATATGGCGCTCACAGCCAAGGCGGATTTGATTACGTGGCTGCTGCAGCTTATTATGCTGGGATGTTTCTTTCAGTATATTCATGTATATGAAAATCATTGGATATTCCTCTCCGGGGCAGCCGGTTCCTATTTCCTGTCCCTCACGATGAAGCCGACCTCCCTGGTCTTTTCCACTGCCGTATTTGGCATGATGGGGCTGTACCTTCTGTGGTTCTGGTTTCATGAGCGCGGGGCGGCGGCTGACCTGTTTCGCCATCTGGTCCGCCTGATTGGCTCATTATGCCTGCCGTTTGGGGCATTGGCCGGTATCTGGGCGCGGACGATGAAGATCACGGGAATGCCGGTCACTTCGGTGTTTACTTCGATTTTTGCATGGTTTGGTTTTAAAATGAAATACCCATTTGCTACCTCGGAGCTGCCGCAGAATTATCAGGAGGAATCAACGCTTCATGTGCTGGCGCGGCGCATCTGGCAGATGCTGATGCAGCCGCAGGGTGAAGATATGGGACATGTAATTCTGGCGTGGGGAACCTCGCTGATGGCGGTGCTGATTGTGATGCTGGTGCTTTATGGGATTTTCTCCAAAAAGGGAGATGAGCAGTCCCATATCTG
>OLQY01002749.1_pt1 | contig 10256 bp, 9 predicted proteins | sample 1672851 | NCBI WGS metagenome assembly OLQY01 (sample SAMEA3136730, study PRJEB25190) | human gut metagenome | reverse complement strand
CATCGTTTTACGGTTTTCTTTAGGACCAATCCCGTCTTTCCAATGATATTCATCGGCGAAGCAGCCGCCTGGCCAACGCAGCACAGGGATTTGAATGTTTTTCAGTGCTTCAACCACATCGATCCGCATCCCATTTTTATTTGGGATCGGCGAATCTTCTCCAACGTATAATCCTTCATAGATACAACGGCCTAGATGCTCTGCAAAATGACCGTAGATATATTTGCTGATCGTTGTTCCTGATTTTGTGTTTTGAATGTTGATCGTCAATCAGTTCACCTTCATCTCTAATTTATTGTTCCTGATTTTGTGTGTAGAATTTTGATTGTCATTTTCCTACTCCTATTCTTTGATTCCCCAAATGGACTCATTATTATCGCCAATCGTTGAAAACGTTAACTTTTGCTGCTCGAATTCTGTTATTTCCTGAGTTAATAAGATTCCTTTGAAGGTAGTTTCTTCAAAAGTCAACACCAAGTATCCCGCATCGTACGTCCAAGTTCCGGTCAAGTCTCCAGTAACGTTTCCATCTTTTTGAAACTCGATCATCTGCGTTTTTAGCATGGTTGTTCCATTGTCGGTGCCATGGTTAATGATTTCATAGCGCCCGATAATTTCATCTTCTGTCAAAGCATCTGCTACTTGTTCATTGCCTCGATACTCATAGGGTGCTGGAACTGGCCAGCCCTCCTCATTCATATACATTCTGTTGACCCGCACTTCATGGGCTTCGGTTCCATTGTTAAAGCGCGTATGATACACCAAGGACCACTGACCATTCTCATCGATGATCGCCGAATTGTGTCCCGCTGCTCGATACCCCATTTGTTGAAACGAGAATTGATAGTTCCCAATCAATTTGATACCATAATTCACATTTTGTTCACCTTTATCCAAGATTGGGCTATTTCCTTGGGCATCAAGGTAAGGTCCTTCTGGTTTTTCAGCGCGAAATAGTCGCATATTGTAACCACCTTTTGCTGCTAAACCACCGTAAGTGACGAATAGGTAATAATAATCGGTTTTCTCATCATAAACAATGTAGGGACCTTCTCCTGATTGATGATAGCCACCTGAGAGTTTAATCCCAAAATAGCGATCAATGATGCGCCCATCTTCTGTAGTGCTATCTTCACCAGGATACATTGGTTTTCCAGTGGCTGGATCAACTTCCAATAAAAAGATACCGCCGGACCAAGAACCATAGGTCATCCATAGTTTCCCTTCTTCATCATAAAACAAAGCGGGATCAATGGCATTTGGCGCATAATCGGTGTTATAGGTAAGACCGGCTTCGATAGACCAGTTTTCACTAAAACCACTTATTTTTCCATCTTTGATCAGTTTTGCCAAATGAGTATTTTGATAGTTTGTATTACGGTCACTACCATCCGTTGAATCTTTTTCTGTAAATCCAGAATAAATAACTGTGTCAGAATAGCTGTATGGTCCTTCAATTGTTTTTGCTACAGCTAATCCAATCGCTGAACGCCGCCAAGTAGAACTAGCTGAGTAGTAAAGCATGTAGGCTCCTTTGTCTCCATTTGACCATTCATAATCAGCATTCCAGATCACATCTGGCGCCCAAAGACTATAGCCGCCTTTTGAATCAGCATCATCATATCCTGCCCATTTAAATGTTTCAGCTAGATTTTCTTTGGTATTTCCATAAATAATATTGTCTTCCATTGATTCATATTCGTGAGAAAAAGGAACTTCCCACGTTCGTAAGTCTGATGTTTTTGCTTGAGCAAGATGTGAACCAAATACATAGAATAATTCTTGATTTTCCTCATGGATAGTTGTAATTGAAGGGTCATGGATCGATACCCGTTCCTTAGATGTTGTTTCCCACTCCTTTTGTATAAGCTGCTCGGCAGCTTCCCCTGTTTGACATCCCATAAGAAAAAAACTGGTCAAAAAAACAGGTATCATCCTACTGATCATATTTATTTTTGTAGTCATTTTTTTCCTCTCTTTTTCTTAAGCTTTGATTACACCAGGTTCGCCAAAATTAGGCAGTCCATTTTTATGCCACGTAAATGGCTGAACATACGCATGTCTGTTTGGATTTTCCAATGGATCACTATAATCATTTTTTTCTGGTCGAGCGTGATAAACTAAAATATCTTGCTTTCCTTCCTCATCAATTGTAAATGAATTATGACCAGGACCATAAAGAGAATTACGCTCAGAACTTGAAAACACTGGTTCTTTTAATTTGTTCCACGAGTAGCCATTCAACAAATCGCTCTCTTCATCTGCCCATAAAAGCCCCATCGCATAGTTTTCATCCGTCGCACTTGCTGAATAAGTGATAAACACTTTTCCATTTCTAATCAAAGCGGCGGGTGCTTCGTTTACTTTGAAGCCGATTTTTTCCCATTCATAATAAGGGATACTCAGAAGAATCTGCTTTCCTTTCAATGTCCAAGGATTTTCCATCTCTGATAAATAAAGATTGGAATTGCCTGGAATATTTGGATCTACTTGTGCCCAGACATAATACAATCGGTTCCTATGTTCAAATACCGTAGCATCTAAACTGAAACTCTCAAATTGCGTCTTGATTTGTCCTTTTTCCACCCACTCTCCTTCAAAGGGATTTTCTTTCGCATTTTCGATTGCAAACATCCGATGATGATGCTGATCATTTCTGACTTCTCCATGATCTGCAGCAGCAAAATAGATGTACCATTTTCCCTGAATAAAATGAATCTCTGGTGCCCAGATCAGCTCACTCATTGAGCCTTCGGCATGAGCCGTCCAGATGACTTTTACTTCACCGTCAGCCAGTCCTTTCAAGGTTTTCGCACGTCTTAATTCGATTTCCTGATACCCTGGTTTTGATCCAGTGAAGTAATAATATCCATCGGTATGCTTGTATATCCATGGGTCTGCTCGTTCTAATACAATCGGTTCCAAATAATTTTCTGCCATAACTTCTACACCTTCTTAAAAAATTCCATTTTCCGTTTTTAGTATTTTTATTGCTTTATTTTTAGACATATACATCGTCGTAGCTAGTAAATAGAGGACGACACCAATCACATCATAGATGATCAAATGGATGATGACACAGGCGATCATCCAACGTATCGTTCCTTTGTTTATTTGTTTGTCTCGCATATTCTTCGCGTTGATCCAACTGATAACGCCCATCAAAATCGTTGCTAATGCAACGATCAACACTACTTTTGAGATCATACCTATAAGACTTGATTGTAAATATTCATACTGATTTTGATTTTGAAACGCTGCGATCCCTTGTTCTTCAAACCAAGGATAATACCCAAACATCGTTACGAGACCAATACAGACATCCCAGACCGCACTGGCACGTAGTAAGTTTCTTTCCAGTTTTCGATTCATGATCTTCACTATCCTTTTATTCCTGCATTTAAGTTCATAGATTCAATGAAATATTTTTGGGCAAATAAAAACAGCAGTACTGTGGGAATAATGGCAATCAATGCTGATCCCATTAACTGGCCAATCATCCGATAATTCCCATAAATGTCTTGTAATAAAAGCAGCCCAGCCGTAATTGGCATCTTACTAACGTCTGTGTACACGATTACTGGCCATAAGAAATCATTCCAAGAGCCAGTGAAAGAAAAGAGTCCGGCAACGATCAGAACAGGTTTGATCAACGGAACGATAATCTCTGAAAAAATTGTAAACTCATCTGCACCGTCCATTCGCGCCGATTCATCAAACTCAAGAGGAATTCCCTTCATAAATTGTCTGACAAGAAAAATATTCCCCATTCCAGCCAGTCCTGGAACAATCATGGCAAGAGATGAATTGACCCAACCAAATGTTTCGATGATTTTATAGGAAGGAATCAAATTCACAACACCGGGAAACATCGAGATCCCCATCAAAAGATAAAAGATTCGATCACGATATTTAAAGCGCGTTCTGCCATAACCATAAGCTGTCACTGAAACAACGATCACAACTAAGACAGTGTGAGTGACTGCGATAAACAGTGAATTCCATAACCACTGCATGATAGGCGCAGTAGAGGTATTGGTTAAAATCGCTATATAGTTATCTAATATCCAATTTACGGGTAACAAGCGAAACCCAGTGGAGACGATTTCGGTCTGAGAACGAAAAGAAGTGGCGAAGCTAAAAATCAATGGAATAACCCAGATGATACATAAAACGATCAGAAACAAATATGCGATGATCATACTAGGTATATGTTTCTTTTGTGTATTCATTTTTTACCCCCTTAAGTATTGCTTCTATCTAAAAGAAAATATTGAAATACGGACACACACATAATGATCAATCCTAATATGACTGCCATAGCCGAAGCCATCCCTGCAATTGATTCCCCTTGACTAAAAGCCAGTGAACGGATATACATCATCAATACAGTCGTGCTTTGATTGGGTCCTCCACCAGTCATCATCAAAGGCTGTGCAAAGACGTTAAATGCCCCAGCAGTTGTCATCACGATTGTATATAAAAGTGGAAACCGAATAGATGGCAAGGTCACGTTCAAGAATTTTTGGAACGATCCAGCTCCGTCGATCTCTGCGGCTTCATAAAGGTCTTCATTGACACCCGCTAAAGCTGAGCGATAGATGATCATGTTACCACCAATCGCTCCCCAAATGCTGACAGCGAAAATCAAGATCCACGCATAAGGTTGTCGCGATGCCCAAGAGAAATCAAATCCAAAAATATTATTTACGGCACCTAATCGAGAGTGGAAAATCAGTGACCATATCAAAGAACCAGCTGATACAGAGATAAGACCAGGAATATATAGAACCGCTTGAAAAAGTCCTTTCAGCTTCACTTTTTTATGTTGCAGTGCCGCTGCAATCATCAAAGGAATAATGATCTGTAGTGGTACCATGATCAAGACAAAAATAAAGGTATTTTTCAAACCATTCCAAAATTGAGTATAGAAAGTGGACGAACTATCAAATAACAATGTCTTATAGTTGTTTAGGCCGACCCAAACAGGATCAGAAACCAAATTCCATTGAGTAAATGAAGCATAAATCCCATAGACTGTTGGAATGCATACAAAAATAATAAAGAGAACCATATGCGGTCCAATGAATGCAATTGAAGCCCAGTTAATGCTCTTTTTTTTCATTCCTTTCATTCCCTTCCAAAAATCAGAAAGAGGATAAAATTATCCCCTTTCAATTATTTAGCTACTTCCGCAATCTTATCTTCTACATATTGTTGCATCGTTGCTAAACCTTCATCCAAGTCTAATTCACCGTATGCAATATCTGTGCAATAGACGTCTAATGCCTCTAATACATAGGAGAAATAAACATAGTCAAAGATATAAAGTGTATCTTCTTCCTCTGAAGTTGAAGTAAAGAAGGATTGAGGATATTGTTGATAATCATCACTTTCTAAAATGTCTTTACTAGCGATAATTTGTCCCGCTTTTGCCCATTCAATCGAATTCGTACGAACGAATTCTAAGAATTGCGCGATGACCTCTTCTTTCTCATCTGTTCTAGACTCACTCTTCAACATACCAAACATATGGGAAGCAGCCCGATTTGTTACAATATCATCAGATGTTGAATAAATGTTTGTGACACCCCAATTCAGCCCTTCAACAGCATCATGCGCGGTTGAAGTCCAAGTACCATCTGTGGACAATAGAACATTTCCACCTTGGAACATCAGATAACCGTCTTCGCCATAAGGAGTCATTAACCCAGCATCGGTTAGTGCTTTAATTCTTTCCAATGCTTCTTTCATTTCCGGAGTATTAACGGTCGGATTGCCAGCCTCATCAGAAATAGCTCCTCCTAAATTACGGATCTGAGCCAAAATAACCCAGGAAAGTAAGGCATTGTTAACAACATAATCGCCTGCGTCCATTTTCCCTGCTAATGACATCATTTCATCAAAAGTAACAATATTATCGTCTAACCAAGAGGTAACATCATATTTCTCTAAAAGGTCCTGATTATAGTACATTGCACTCGCATGGATATCTAACGGAATTGTATACTGAGTGCCTCCAATTGTTCCTGCATTCCAAGCAGTATCTAAATAATTGCCTTTTTGTAGCTCTGGTTGATGCGAAACCAAAGGTTCAACCGTATCGAGAATATTCGAATTAACAAATTCCTCTACTTTGTAGGAATGCATTAATGTTAAATCAGGAATACCATTTTTAGAGCTAACGACTGTACTTAATTTTGTATACATATCAGATGTGATGACGTGATTAATTTTGTAATCTGATCCAGACTGTTCATTAAATTCATCTACAATCTTGTCCATATAAGCACCATCATCCCCCGTAAGAGGAGACCAAAAATTTATTGTGTATTTTTCTTTTTCTGAAGACTGGTAACGTTTAAAACCGGCAAAAGCAATTGCGACTACTGCAACCAATGCACCAATAATAATAAGTTTCTTCTTCATGTTCTTCCCTCTTTCATTGAAATTGAATTATGACCTAGCCGAACACTCCTATCCTCCTCATCACTATTTACTATCAATTCGTATATAATTTCATTACTTATTACCAAAATTTGCAAATGTTTTCTATTTACAAATAAATCATAACTTTATTTGTAACCGCTGTCAACAACATTTTAATTAATTTTACTAGAATAATTGCTACTTTAATTAATAAATATATTAATCAATAAACGAAATAAACAATGCTATTTACACAAATTAGCAAATGTATTAACATTCAAGTAAATCAAACAGTTTAAACGGAGGCGACACGATGCAATTAGAAATCAATCAAGAAGCATTACCTGTCTATGAGGCACTTGCCAGTAACGTGCGAATCAAAATTATTCAATTGCTGGCTAAAAACAAGATGAATGTCAAAGAGTTGGCACAAGAATTAGGTTTAAGCAGTGCGATTATTACGGTGCACATCAAAAAATTAGAGGAAGCCAAAATCATCAAAACGGAACGTGTGGGGCAAAAAAAGATTTCCAGTTTGAGAGTGGATCATATTGATATTAACTTTCCTGAGAAAATATTTAATGCCTTTGATACTAGAGAAACTTCGATTCCGATCGGTCATTATACAAATTATTTTGTTGAACCAACTTGTGGATTAGCGACACTCTCTGGTTTTATCGGTCCAGTAGATGAACCTAAATTTTTTATGGACCCGAATCGAATGGATGGTCGGATTCTCTGGTTCACGAAAGGCTTTGTTGAATACCAGTCACCCAATTTCCTTTCTCCAGATGAGAAACTAGAGATGATGGAGATTTCCATGGAGATTTCTTCTGAATTTCCTTTTTCTAATAATAATTGGCCGTCTGACATTACCTTTAGCTTAAACGGTATCACATTGGGCACCTGGACAAGCCCCGGAGATTTTGCAGATATTCGAGGCAAGTATACGCCAGATTGGTATCCAGACAACTTAAATCAATACGGGTTGTTGAAGACGATTCGAATCATGGAACATGGAACTTATATGGAAGGCGAACCATTGTCAGATGTCACGATCAAGGATATTCCTACTTATGAAGACACATGGCACTTAAGAGTCGAGGTAAAGGAAGAAGCTGAAAATATAGGAGGCTGTACATTATTTGGCAAAGGATTCGGAAATTATGATCAAGACATCAAAATCAAAATGTTTTACAGCTAAATAAGAAGAATAATAACATTTCATACGCTGTTCCCATCTTTAATGGCTTATAGAGGGCACCTTTAGCTGAGAATAAGACGAAACAGACCCTCTAGCTTCAATTAAGAGCTAGAGGGTCTGTTTTTGATTTTAAAACTTGGCTTATTTCTTCAAATGGTAGCTATAGGTGCTGACAACGATATTTTCACGCCAAGACAACCGCAATCTTAACCGCAAACTTGTTTGGTTATGAAGAATATTCTGCCAACGTCTGTTTGGTACAAATTGAGGAATCAGCACAGTAGTTGTATAGTTTTGTTTCGCTGCATTTTTACTTACGATATCTACATAACGGATAATTGGATTTTCAATCGAGCGATAAGAAGAGTGGACGATTGAAAAACGGACATCTGGGAAATGCTTTTTAAATTCTGATTCGATTTCTTTTTCTTTTTCGACATCTTCGTCTAGCGAAACATGCATTGCAACGACATAATCACCGATCGAACGCGCGTAATTCAACGCACCGATATTCACCCGTGTCACATTCCCAACTAATACAAGAACGGTATTTCCGTCATAATCATGTAGTTTTGCATCATTTTCTAAACGAAGCTGTTCTGCCACTTTTTTATAATGATCATGGATCTTATAAAAAATGAACATAACGATTGGCATGATGATGAAGAAAGGCCAAATATCTCCTAACCGATAGACGAACAAAATCGCAATGATTGCATATGAGATGAACGCACCTGTAATATTGGCAATCGATTTGCTTAACCATCTTTTTCCTTCTTTTTTCCATTTGACGACCATCCCTGTTTGAGATAAAGCAAATGGAATGAACACGCCGATAGAGTATAACGGAATCAAGCGTTCTGTTGAGCCATGGAAAATAAACAGCAACACGATCGAACCTAGCGCTAGAGTGATAATCCCATTGGAATAGCCTAGTCGATCCCCACGATCTTGATACATGTGAGGCATGAATTTATCTTTTGCCAGATTGTATGCAAGAACTGGAAAAGCAGAAAAACCAGTATTGGCAGCAACGGCTAAAATCAGTGCTGTAGCAAATTGAAGGACGTAATACAAAATACCATGTCCAAAGACGGCTTTACCGATTTGAGACAAAACAGTGACTTCTTTTTCCGGAACGATTCCATACCAATAGTTGATAAATGTGATCCCAACGAAGAAGAAACCTAAGATCAAGGCCATCATCGTCAATGTGGCAGCGGCATTTTTGGCTCTTGGCTTTTTGAAGAATGGTACGGCATTACTAATCGCCTCCACCCCAGTCAAAGAGGAGGAACCAGAAGAAAATGCTCGTAAAATCAAGGCGATAGAAACCCCCGGAACAGCCGCTCCTGGAAGCGCAGTAGCTTGCAATGGCACAGCACCTGTCACGATATTATATAACCCAACAACGATTAGCAACGAGATCACAAGGATAAATGTGTACACCGGAAATAACAGGAACGATGCAGATTCTCTCAGACCACGAAGATTCAGCATCATCAGTAGTAAAACGATTGTCACAGAAATAGCAACTTGATGCCCGTATAACGCTGGCACCGCTGATGTGATTGCTTCAGCACCTGCTGAGACAGATACTGCTACCGTCAACATGTAGTCGATCAATAAAGAGCCACCGGAAATCAAGCCCGCATTCTTCCCAAGATTCTCACTGCTGACGACATAAGCTCCACCGCCATGAGGATAAGCATGGATGATTTGACGATATGATAGCGTTAAGGAAATCAATAAAATAATAACAAAAGCGGCAATGGGCAGCGAATACCAGATAGCTGCAGCAGACAAAGCGACTAAAACGACAACGATTTGTTCCGTACCATATGCAATAGATGATAACGCATCAGACGACAATAATGCCAAAGCAGCAAAACGGGTTAATTTGTGCTCATCATTTTCAGCAGATTTTAAAGGCTTACCTACTAACAACCTTTTTAAGTAATCCAATTTTTAAACTCCTTTACACGCAATTTTACTTCAAGTATTATAGTCGAAAATTTATAGTAAACAAGATGTTATAGTACGCTCACTGACCTTAAAAGTCAATAAACTTTAAGAAAATAATTGGAAAAAAACAGAAAAATATCAAGCGCTTTTTCAAACGCTTTAATACAGCAAAAATCTAACATTTTTTTATGGGCTTTTTCTTTGAATTCTATAATAAAAGGATAGAACTTGACTTAGAAAATCAGGTTCTATCCTTTTTTATATCTTAACTTTTGAAAGAGAAATGTGAAGCTGTTTTTGTTTGGTCATTCTTATTACTTTATGCAGAACAGCTTTTTCACAACCTCTTGGTACACGGTGTTCCATCAGCTGACCCTCGGTATTAGCTCAAAACGCTGATCTCACAACCTCTTTTTTTAATGAAAAATATGGCTCTCGCGCGCCGCTTCTTTGAATTTCGTCATTTTTTCTTCGATGAACGGATAGACTGCCGTTCCTACGACTCCAAAGACAACAAACAAACCGACCATGATCCAGATTGCATTCGTAGCATTTGGCCAGTAAATGCCTCCTGCAGATTCTCGCAACAAGTTTACCGCATGCGTAAATGGCAAGAACGGATTGATCATTTGGAAGAATTTTCCTGAGACTTGGATCG
>OLQY01002745.1_pt1 | contig 10269 bp, 9 predicted proteins | sample 1672851 | NCBI WGS metagenome assembly OLQY01 (sample SAMEA3136730, study PRJEB25190) | human gut metagenome | reverse complement strand
AATATTCATTATAACATCTCAAGAGTTAGAGGATAAATATCCAAATTTATCTCCTAAAGATAGAGAGGATGCAATATGTAAAGAACATGGAGCTGTGTTCATAATGAAGATAGGAGATGTTTTAGCATCTGGAGAAAAACATGATGGAAGAGCTCCAGATTATGATGATTGGAAATTAAATGGAGATATTCTTTTCTGGTATCCAATTTTAGATAGAGCTGTAGAGTTATCTTCTATGGGAATAAGAGTAGATAAGGACGCTTTAGAGTATCAATTAAAAAAGACAGGCTGTGAAGAAAGAAAGTCATTAGAGTTTCATAGATTGTTATTAGAGGGAAAACTTCCTTATACAGTAGGGGGAGGAATAGGACAATCAAGAATTTGTATGTACTTCCTTAGAAAAGCTCATATTGGAGAAGTGCAAGCTTCTGTTTGGGATGAAAAAAACCATAAGATATGTGAAGAAAACGGAATAAGACTATTATAGAAAAACAAGAGAAATTGCATTGCAATTTCTCTTGTTTTTTAGTGTAAGTTACTTATTATTTAAAGGTAATTTCACCACTTAAAATATTTTTTTTATTTCCATTTTTTCCCTCCTTATCTGTACAGCTGAAACTTCCTGCTTATCTCATGCGCCACATCATCCGGCAGTGGTCTGAACCCAATGCATGTCAGCGTCCTTCCGACACCATCTTCATCCACCTCTTCCGGTTCCAGCTCCGTCAGGCAGTTGTCCTTAATCAGGAAGAAATCTTTCCCCTCTTCCATTCCCATCTCTTCCGCCATCTTCTTCGCCATCAGCAGATGATTCATATTCCTTGCCTCATATATCGTTTTTGTAAAAATCCCACAAATCCAATCACTGTAAGTCTCCGCATCCATTTTTATCTCAAACACATATTTGTCATCTTCACACAGAAAAATCAAGGTTATCGATGATATTGTCCTTATTGCATTTCTTATACAAATCGCTTGCAGCATTAAGCACAATCATCTTATTAACCAATTTTGAAATCCACTCTTCAGGAATAGCATCAAGACCGTAAATAATGCCAGCAATGCCGCCTGTTATGGCGCCGACAGTATCTGTGTCATCGCCAAGATTCACCGCTGTTAAGACAGCATCTTTGTATGTTGTCGTATTGAGGACACACCACAAAACGGCTTCTAATGTATCGATTACATACCCAGATGACTTAATACTTGATGCTGGCATAGAAAGTATCTTTCCTGAGAAAATATTTGCAAACGCAGATTGTATCTTATCTTCGGTATAATATTCAGCAAATTTATGACATACGGTATCATATGCAGTTCTAATGTTATTTGTTTTCAGCAGACAGATTATCAATTCCACAAGAAAATGACAGGCAACTTTTGAAATAATATTTGCATGCGTCAATGATGATACCTGATATATTATATTCTTCTTTTCTTCAAAATCATCAACATTAAGCAGGTAAAAAGCAAGTGGATGTATACGCATCAGGGAGCCGTTTCCATTACTGTATTCATCTTTCCCTCCAGCTTCAATCGGAGATACTCCCTTATGCATTCTCCATATAGCCTCTCTTGTCGTATTTCCAACATCAAACACCTTCCCGTTTGCTGTATACTTACCTTTATACAACCAATCCATCATCCTGCGGGCTATACTGTCCACGTTAAACTCTTTATCCCCCAAGGCTTTAATTAAGGCAATTGTTAATGACGTATCGTCCGACCAGGTTCCAGCTTTCTGATTATGCGTCCCTTTGCCCCTCATGTCTTTAACCGGGTTCTTACTTAATTCTTCTCTTGAAGCAAACTCAACAGGCACTCCTAACGCATCGCCTACTGCAAAACCAACAATTGAAGCCAGGACTACATTGTTTAGCATGCAATATTTTTCACATTTAATATTTCCTATCATGACTCTAACAGGCTTTAGCCTTTTATATTTTGAGCACCAAGTCTTTCCTGGTATATTATACTTACAGCTTTCGCAGTATGTCTCTTTGACGTCGAACTTTTGTATATCTCTCATTTTTTCACCTCTTCTTTCTTTGCTTCCAAACCTCCCCTCTTCCTCTCGGTTCGGCTCCTTTTTGGCTCTTTTTTTTTGTTCTTCTTTTAATATGCTGAATTTTGAGATTTTTTTGAGTTTCTTTTTATTTTTTGTTTTCTTTATTTTCTTTTAGTGCAGCAAAAATGTACAGCAAAAAGCAGCCGGCGAAGCCGGCTGCGGTAAGACGTTCTCTTTATGCTGCATCATTTACGGACTCTTCTTTTTTAGTATCATTTACGACGCCAAGCTTTTTAAGTTCCTTATCAAGGTATTCTTCAACATTTTCATATGTGTCATATGTATACTTAACAGTAATCAGTTTATATCCATGTTTTTTGGCGTAGTCGCGTTTTCTTTTGTCGTGCTCTTTTTGTTTTTTGAATTGTTCTTCCCCTCCGAAAAAGTCATTCGCTTCATAATGCTGAATGCCGTTATACTCAATTAAGATATGTCCATACTTTTCATTAGGTATTGAAAAATCATATGATAATTGACCGTCACCGGTTCCAAACAAATCTGGAAATTTTTGCTGAGTATTAAAAAAATATTGTTTTTTTTGAAGATATTGTTTTATATAATTTTCACCTCTATAAGTTGTTAAAAATGGACAATTTGCACCTTTCGTTCTATTATGAATACTTGCCTGCCACTCAAAATCAAAATGTTTTCTGGTTTTTGAGTCGTCATACTGCAAAAGCCACCATACTCTCCGTCCTGAGCCAGAAACGACTTGCTCTGGTTTTAAATCTCCATTTTTGGTTGGATGCCATTGTGATGCTAATCTTGGATTAGTTGTCTGTAAATCGTTAAACCCTTTCCATATCGCTTGGTTTGATAAATATGGACAATAGCGTTTGCTCGCATTTTGTGTAGCTATTGAAGATTGCCATTCAAAGTCAAAATGTTTTCCGGTTTTAGGGTCATCATATGGATACATCCACCAAACCTGTTTTGTTGAATTTATAGTCACTTGAGTTGGTTTTAATTTTCCGTTTTTAGTAGGATGCCATAATTTTGCAAGATAAGGGTTAACTGTTTTAAGGTCATTGAATCCTTCCCATACTGCTTGTCCACTTAAATATGGGCAGCCTTTATTTTTATTTCTATCTCCAATGCTTGCTTGCCATTCAAAATCAAAATGTTTTCCTGTATTTGGGTCATCATATGAATACATCCACCAAACACGTTTTGTCGAATTTGTAGTCACTTGAGTTGGTTTTAAATCTCCATTTTTAGTAGGATGCCATTGTTTTGCAAGTTCTGGATTAACTGTTCTTAAATCATTAAAGCCTTCACATACTGCTTGTCCACAAAAAAATGGACAATCATGGCCTACATTACGTTTTGATATGGAAGCTTGCCATTCAAAGTTGAAATGTTTTCCTCTCAAATGTTCAATCGGATAATCCATTGGTATATCATATGAAAATAACCACCAAACCTTTTTGTGGGAATTTGCCGTAACCTGAGTTGGTTTTAACTCCCCATTTTTAGTTGGATGCCATTGATTTGCAAGTTTTTGATTGACTGTTTGTAAATCATTAAATCCTTTCCATACTGCTCGTCCATTTAAATAAGGACAACCTATTCCAGAGTTTCTGCTTGAAACTACAGCTTGCCATTCAAAGTTGAAATGCTTTCCTCTTAAATGTTCAATCGGATAATCCATTGGTACATCATATGATAACAACCACCATGCCTTTTTGCCAGTATTGGCTGTGACTTGCGTTGGCTTTAAACATACATTTTTAGTAGGATGCCATTGTGATGCTAATCTTGGATTAGTTGTCTGCAAATCGTTAAATCCCTTCCATATTGCTTGGTTTGATAAATATGGACAATAACGTTTATTTGCATTTTGTGTGACTATTGAAGATTGCCATTCAAAATCAAAGTGTTTTCCTGTTTTTGGGTCATCATATGGATACATCCACCAAACCCTTTTCGTTGAATTTATAGTCACTTGAGTTTGTTTTAATTTGCCGTTTTTAGTTGGATGCCATAATTTTGCGAGACTAGGATTGACTGTTGCAAGGTCATTGAACCCCTCCCATACCGCTTGTCCGCTTAAATATGGGCAACCATTGCTATGTTTTCCTCTGTTGCGATTATTTACAAAAGCTTGCCACTCAAACTCAAAATGCTTCCCTCTTAAATGTTCAACCGGATAATCTTCCGGTACATCATAAGGCAACTTCCACCACACCTTTTTATTACTTTTATAGCCTACATCCTCCGGTTTCAAATCCCCGTTCTTCTCATAATTCCACTCTTTCGCCAAATCCGGCCGCGCCTCTGCCAGCGACACAAAATCTTTCTTCATCTATTAAAACGCCTCCATTTTTTGGATTTGTTTTAATATGCTGAATTTCCGAAAAACTAACGCCTCGCCCAAAGGCCATTTATTTTTTCTGCCCTTTTTTACTTCTTTGCCTTACATATTGCAAAAAAAATAAGCCCGGGAGTCTTTCCCTGACTTATTTTCATCATACGACATTGCAAATATTTTTTTCTTATTTTTTCGCAAGTGGATTCTCTTCCAGAATTTCATACTTATTCGCATCCAAACATTCTTCAAGGCTTTCTTTGAAGAAATACTGAATAACACTTTCAGTCTGCACATCATCATCAAAACAATCTGCCAGTTTCCATTCGTTTTCGTCCCAACCGCAAACCAGCTCTAGCTGAAAATCCAGTGAATCATATCCATCATATCCTTCGTAATACTTAACTTCATACACCAGACCTTCCGTATTTTTAACATATATTTTCTTTCCTTCAAGATATACTCTCACAACACGTCCTCCAATCATATTTTTTATATATTACAATTTTAACAATTTTCTGTCAGAGAATCAACCGTAATTAAAAGGGATTATTACTTTTCCCAAACCGCGATTATTTTTTTCTGCTCACATCCACACAACCACAAAAAGAGCCAAAACCATTTCTAATTTTGACCCGCTGCCGGCAGTATGCTATTGATTTTTAGCCTTTCTTTCTATTTTCTTTTCGTATTTTTTCACCGCCTGCTCTCCCGCTTCCTTTACCTGTTCTTTCACATATTTCAGAGTTTCTTCTGAACAACATTCATTCCACATTTTTAAGCACTGAGGCACGGTGAACTACCCGTCACTTGCTCGCGCCGAAGTGTGGGCTTTTGGTCAAAGACCATCTTTTTTCCTGCCAACGAAGAACGTAGAATTACGTTCGAAGTCTGGTAATAAGCCATGCTGCAAAGCAGGCGAATTATCAATGTTGCACAGACAAACCCCGGTGTTCCACCGGTTGGGTTCGATATATAGGTAATCAGGCCACAGCCTGTTTTTCTTCAATTAGTGTCTTGAAATAGTTCAGAAAAACACGTTTTCCTTCTTCTCTGATGTTGATTGCAGCATTCCAGTCTCTGTCAATAGTGAATTCGCATTTTTCACAAACATATGTACGTTCATCAAGACTGACTTTCTGAACATGTCCGCAATGACTGCATGTTTTAGTAGAAGCAAACCATCGGTCAACTTTAACAAGACATGAACCTTTTTGCTCGAGTTTATATGTAAGCATGGTTCTGAACATTCCGAAACCATTATCATGCAGATTCTTGCCAAGCTTTAATGCTCCGCCCATCGCCCGAAGGTCAATATCTTCAACAACAATCACGTCATATTTTCTTACAAGCCTGGTGCTTTCCTGCTGCAGGAAGTCATTACGCTGATTCTTAATCTTAGCGTGGAGCTTCTGAATCTTAGCCTGTAGTTTTTTGTAATTACTGCTGCCCTTTTGCTTCTTTGCCAAACGCGCCTGAAGCTTACCAAGTTTCTCTTCCGATTTCCTGTAATAGTGCGGGTAATTGGCTTTCTTACCATCACTATCTACATAGAAATCATTCTGAGAATAATCCAACCCAAGAAATGTAAGGTTTTTCGGAAGCGTTCCACCAGTTATAGCAAGGTTTCGCAAATCCATCTCCATCTGCATCACATAACTGAAAGCAATGCTCGCGTAGAAATGGCCATCAGTATCAAGACTTAATGTGACATTACAGACATGCGCATTTTCTGGAAGGTTTCGGTGGATAATCAGTTTTATTCCTTTCTTCATTTTAGGTACATACAAAACATCACCGGTAAGCCTTACAGTTGCATTTTTCAAGTTATTTGACCCACTTGGATACTGAGCTACAGTACGGTATGAATTATATCCCCTTACCTTTGCGTGAAACTTAGGCATACCCTTAAGGCCTCTGAATGACAGAGGTTCGGTTCCGGATTCGCTTCTTCTGATAGCTCGTTTTGTATAAGTTGTATGGTCACATTTTGTGATATACTTCTCCCATGCGCTTTTAAAATCCATTATTGAATTTGAAAGTCCCTGGGCGTCTGCTTTTTTCAGATATTCAAATTCTTTCTTCAGGTCTGTGATTTTTGGAAATTTAACGCCAGGAATATCATCTCCTGCCTGATATCCAGCTTTTTCCAGCTGTGCGTAAAGGCTGCCTACACACAGATTATATACTTTGCGATTACATCCAAAATTCTGTTTTAAAAAGTCAAATATTTCTTTATCGTTCTTATCACTGACACGGTATTTCTGTGCCATATGCACTTCTACTGCTGTCTGCATGTAGTCACCTCCTTTTTTATCTGTACATATTTAATATGCCGAATTTTTTCAAAAGGAGTAATTTTATGCGGATTTTTTTACAAAAAAATTCACGCCGGTTAGCGTGAATTTAAAAGTCGCAATGCGATTTTTTTTATGTCTTTGAAAAACAATGGAATTCATCTCTCTTCCTATATCTTATCTATCTATAGAGGAAGGAGTATTCTTCCTTTATCCTTGATAAATATAATATGCTTAAATTTTTCCTAACAAAAAAGCGGCCTTCCGCCGCCATGCTGTCTCGAATTCTAGTTATTGTCTCTTACTCCAAATTTCTCAAAAATCTTTTCATACCTTCCTGTGTTTTTCTCCTCATCATAAATCGTCAGATTCATCACATGAGAGATATCCAGGCTTAAGATTCCGAGGATTGATTTTGCGTCAACGATGTACCGTCTGTCCGGATTGCTTAAATCAGCGTTAACATCAACCTTGCTGATTTCGTTTACAAAATCTTTAACTTTACTGATAGTCTCAATCTTAATTTTTCTTGTAATCATTTTTCTCTCTCCTTTTTTATCTTCCGGCTTCGCCGGGTACTTGTCTTCGATTACAAGAATAATATGCTAAAAAATTTTGAAAATGAAACACTTTTTGAACATACAAAATGGCCATATTCTTGCTTTGTTTTTGTGTATTTTTACCAATTTCTTTCTGGTTTTATTAATAAAAAAGGATTTTTTGAGGCTTCTTTTGTGCATTTTTCCTAATCGGCAAAAAAAATGCAGGAAGCCGACCAGACACTGCGGGCAGCATGCGAGCAGCGGCATGCATGCAACTTGCGAACAGCATACACAGACGAGCATTTCAGCCAGCAAAAGGCAGTATTCCTTCAGCTGCCAACTTCTTCCCATCTTGCTTCTTTACAGAATCCAACGTCTTCTGGCTGCCAGATTAATTCCTCCCGACGCCAGCCGGCAAGCACCTCACGCCGCCGTTCTTCTTTTCTTACAGAGCAAATCTCAGCCTTCCGCCATCCAGCAACCTCACTTTCGCCAACCCCTGTCAACTTTCACCCATTCCGTCCTCCAACCTTCAAACATTCCGCATCCCCTTTCTCCATTAACTTTCCACCAAAAAAAACTGAGCCGAAGGCTCAGTTTTTCCCGTTGTATATAAGTTCTACCTTTCCCGGATTGTACAATCTGCAATTTTCTTCCTGCAATACAAAACCAAAGTGTTTAAGGATGCCCGTAAAGTCTGGTTCCTTGCTCTTGTGAACCTCACATGACTAAAGTCACGTGCTTCAAGTAATGCGTCATGCCCCCTCTACCTTTTTAATAGGTAAAGCGCCCTGTCTCTGAATACGGTTTAAGCTTAGTTAGAGCGTCCCGGAGGATACTGAATCTCTGAATCTGACGAAACAGAGACCCACACAGAAACTAGAACATAGACAGGTGAGCAAATACATCTCTATGCTGCGGAAAGCTCTTTTACAAGCGCCCGTAGTGTCGATAATGTACAGGAGGTTCTACGCCCAGCGTCAGGAACTTTTGCCTTTACGCGGGACTCTTCCGTCGCCGGAAGAGATTTAAGGAGTCCACGGATAAAATATCTGGCACCGATATTGTAGCTGGCGCTCAGGTCGCAGTTATACTGCTTGCCTGTCGTGAACGTTGCAAGTGCATGGTTATTATCATCTCTGGCAACACTTCCGCTTCCATCAAAAGCAAGAGCGCTTGTTTTCCATACACAGATTGTCGCAATCCTTATGCCGAGGAGGTGCGACTTTTGTTCTACTTTCTCACGGATGATTCCGTGATTCCACATAGACAGTCTCTGCGCTTTACTTCCTCGCTTCTTGCACCCATTGAAATCCAGATGCTCCATTACGATAGCATCTACGGACTGCTGGGATGCAAATTCTACGATTGCCGCTGATATTTTTTTCGCACGGTCTTCATTTAAGCGCTTTACATAAGCCCAAAGACCTCTGGTGCTTTTTGGACCGTACTTGGACTGCTTACGGCGTGTTCTGTTCATCGCATGAATCATCCGGTCTTTGTCACTTGTAAAATCGATAAACTTTCTTGCAAGGATAGTTCCATCTGTTTTCATTATGCTACATACTGCGTCCGTATTGATTCCAAGGTCTACTGCACAGATAATCTGTTTTGCAATAGGTGTATCGCTTAAAATTACGGTTTCCGTAAAAGAAAATCTCAGATAGTACTTGTTATGTATTTTTTCTAATACAGGGGCGCTCTTATCTTCACAGGCTCCCCAGTATTTATTTATATAATTAATGTCAGTTCTTCTTAACTTAACAGGAGCCCATATCCAGTCCTTATTTTTGTAAAGTTTCAGCCATCTGACATTCTCCTCATCGGGGCTGATTCCTTTTGGATACTTTGCATTTTTCGGTGCGGTCTCTTTATACATGTTTTTATTATAAAATACCGGCATAGAATGTCTGTCATGCTGCAATATTGGAGCATTACCTTTCTTTCCATCATTTTGCCAGTTTGTGTAATTGCTGCGATAACTGCTTACTGCTCCAATTGCGTCATTGATAGCTGCTCTTCTAAGATAAGATGGAAACTTGTAGTATTCAGACCCTTTGATGTCAAAAGGGTATTTGGGATTTGGGTTGGATTTTGTTGGATGGATTAATCTCTCAATATGCCTTTGTCTTTTTTGCTGTGTATCTATTGGAGAGATATTTGTCCATTCTTTATTGCAGAAACAACTTCATCTACGTATCCCGTATTATTAATTTTTCTACCATAATCTCCTCCAGAAACATTAACTATATTTCCTGAAGATGCCTTAAAGCTTCTAGTTTTACCTACTGTATTATAACTAGAAGTTAAATTATTTATATAAGATGTTATTTTAGTCTTGTCTATGCCAACATTGTAATTTTCATCTAATGTTATCCATTGGCTTATTGTTTCTCCATCTATATATTTGCTCTTATCTAAAATCTTTAATGTTATTTTTGAAGATACATACTTATCCATTGTAGCCTTAGCATTTGTTACCTCTTTAGACTTAGAATTGTAATTAGGCTTTGTATAGCAGCCTGCTTTCTCTAAATCTATTTCTTTTTTATGATTATTTATAGCATCACTTATACTTTTTAAAAGGACTTCTTTATTTATATACTTTCCGTTATCTTCTGGAATAATATCATACTTATAATTACTATATACTAAATTAGGATTCTTAGGTTTTATCATATTTTCTTCGTTAAGGCATTTTAATTCATTTATCTTTTTTTCTAATAATTTTTTTATTTTTTCCTCTAATTCATTCATATCCATTAGATTATTGATTACAATAACATCCTCATAACAAGAACGTAATTCATCAGCAAACGATTCAAAAGTAAATACTGCATCGCACATTAGTCCTTTAGACATTGATAATCCTTTATTCTCAACTGTTACCTCTAATGGTAAAGCAAATTTTTTAAAAGTTTTATCAATATTCATTCTTAACAAAGTGCTTGTTCCGACTCCGGCACCACATACCGTGATAACTTTAAAACTTTTCATTTTTCATCCCTCTTTTGCATCATGTAATATTGTTTTTACTATTTTAGCTGGCTCACT
>OLQY01002744.1_pt1 | contig 10281 bp, 9 predicted proteins | sample 1672851 | NCBI WGS metagenome assembly OLQY01 (sample SAMEA3136730, study PRJEB25190) | human gut metagenome | reverse complement strand
AAAGAGAAAACTGCGCCACAGCCTTCGAAGGCCATCGCGCAGCGATTTAGTTCAACTGGAATTTTATCGTTCTTTCATACAATACACATAAGTCTGTACAATATTACGCATATAAATAAACTGATTATGTTTGCTCTATTTGTTTTATAGTTTGCATTTGTCGGATTTCATTTTTTTATTTTGTTATTTCAAGTAAAATCAAATACATGCAATGGGACAATAACAATAATAAGACTAAATAGTAAAGTCACTATCTTTAATATTTTACTTTTTTTCCAGAAAAAATAGTACATTGCAAACTGCAATATTATACTTATTGTAAAATAAAGTATCCACTTTAATTCCCATTGCACAATAGCTATTATTGATTCATAATCAAATTCAGTAAAAATTATGCATACAATAAATATCCAAAGAAAAAGTAAAAATACAATAAATTCGTATCCTGCTAATGCAAGTACTTTTTTTCTTATACTTGCATTTCGCATAAAAAAAACAACCCCAATAGATAATATACACAATAAAAATGTTCTATAATAATCCGAAAAAATTATTTCTGTTATCACATTCGTGTCTCCTATAAAAACTTCTGTTAAATCAGCACAATTTTTCAAATATTGATAGCAGCAATATTCCGATTTTACGCTCTCTGCAACTTCCCGACAAATTACGATTGATCAACTTCATTAATACCATTATTCTACCATAATTACACTTACAATCCTACTTCATTCTATTAAAATTGATTTACAGAAGTTATAATTAATTTGCTTTGAGAATGCAGATTGATCTTTGTCATTCTCTCATAGGCGTCCATCCCAGAGTTTCATCTTTGGGTTCTGCCGCTTGTAACATGGATTGACGAATTTTCACAACCTGGATATTGCATGCCACACAGTCTTGGCTCAATAAAAAATAGAACTGATTTGTTTTCAGGATTTTGGGAGCGGCCGGTTCTGAAAACAAACAGTTCTATTTTTTATATTTCTATACATTTTGTTGGCATGCAATTAACATAACCTGCAAAAATCCGTAACACCACCTACAGGCGGCAGTTCCTAAGTGAAACTCCGGTTTTAGAATGGAAGTCCCCCTAAACCACCCATGCCACCGGTGATTTTTGCCATAGAGCTCTGGCTTTCCTCATCGAGTTTACGGAATGCTTCATTGGTAGCTGCCATGATAAGATCCTCTAACATCTCGATATCATCCGGATCAACAACTTCCTCGGATAATTTGATCTTTGTCACTTCATGTTTTCCAGAAACTGTTACTTCAACTGCTCCGCCGCCTGCTGTTGCAGTTACTTCTTTTTCTTCTAACTCTTTCTGAGCTTCCTCCATCTGACGCTGCATTCTCTGTGCCTGTTTCATCAGATTATTCATATTTCCAGGCATACCACCTGGGAATCCACCTCTTTTTGCCATTGTAATTCCTCCATAATTGTTTTCAACTCATGATATATAAAGACTGTCGAGCAAGGCTCGTATAGATAGCGATCATGAAGCTATGCTACATGATAATATAATTTTCCAGATTCGTCCAGCTGGAAATTAGAAATCATCTTCTTCAATCTCAAAATTGATAAGTTGTCTGAGATCCGGATAAATCTCCTCACTCGCGTGTCCGGTGTCATTTTGTTTCACCTGAAGTTCCACTTCTTTTCCAATCCGCTCTGCAATCATCATTTTCAGACTGTCCTGACATTCTGAACGATTTTCCGAAATGTACTCATACGCATTCGGATCTTCAAATACCAGAAGCAGACAGTTATTTGGTCCAAGTGTTGGAACTGCCTTATTCAGATATGTTTTGGTAATTCCGGTAAGCTGGGACAGGATTCCCTTCCAGTTTCCAATAATCTGTTTGATGTCCTCCGGGATTGCTTTCGGAAGCTCCATTTTTGCAATTTCTTCCGATGCAGTTACCTCACTGCCCTGCCTGGGGCTTTGGGATTGTGCAACAACAACACCTTTTTCCAGCTTTTTTTCCAGACTGTCCACACGGTCTATGAGTGATGTATAATCTTTTTCCATTTCTGGTTTACATAACTTTATTACATTTATTTCAATCAAAATACGCTTCTGCGTTGCATATTTGATCTGATTGCTGAGTTCTGAAAAAATACGGATGTATCTCATTAAGATTTCCGGATCGACCATTTCCGCTTCTTCTTTTAACAATGCAAGGTTATCCGCAGAAATGTCAAGTACATCTTCCATATTATCTGAGCTCTGGACAAGAAGAAGATTTCGCAGATACCATGTAAAATCTGTGACAAACTGCCCCATCTCGCGTCCTTCAATGACCATCCCGTCAATCACCTGAATTGCCCCGGTCACGTTTTTATCCAAAATCTGTCTGAGCAAGCGGCTGAACACTTCCGTATCTACTGCGCCAAGCGTCTCAAGCACTTTTTCATATGTCAGTTCCTGCCCCAGATAGAATGCAATGCACTGATCCAAAAGGCTCAATGCATCCCGCATGGAACCATCTGCTGCCTTGGCAATGTAACGGATTGCCCGCTCCTCCACATTTACCTGCTCTTTTTTCATAAGATCCGTCAGGCGTCCTGCAATCGTATCAATGGAAATTCTCCGGAAATCGTATCGCTGGCAACGAGATAAAATCGTTATCGGAATCTTGTGTGCTTCCGTTGTGGCAAGAATAAAAATAACGTATGACGGTGGCTCCTCCAACGTTTTTAACAGTGCGTTGAACGCTCCTATGGAAAGCATATGAACCTCATCGATAATGTATACTTTGTATTTTCCTTCGGTCGGACGGTATTCCACTTCCTCACGGATCTGACGGATATTGTCCACGCCATTGTTGGACGCCGCATCGATCTCGATCACATTCATGGAACTGCCCGCCGCAATCGCTTTACAGGTCGGACATTCCCCACAAGGGCTGCCATCCACCGGATGCTCACAGTTGACTGCTTTTGCAAAAATTTTTGCGATCGTCGTTTTACCGGTTCCTCTTGTTCCGCAAAATAAGTAGGCATGTCCGATACGATCTGCTTTTATCTGGTTTTTCAAAGTTGTTACGATATGATCCTGCCCTTTTACATCTTCAAATTCCTGTGGACGGAATTTCCGGTACAACGCCGTATATGACATGCTGTTTTTCCTCTCTTAGTTATGCCCGGCTCTGACGATGCAGATTGCCGGGCATTCGTTTTTTATGTTTTTAATCACCAAAACTGATTCCGATACGTTTTGCCTCCTGAATCATCTGGCAGTCCGGATCAACGGTTTTCAATTTGCCGGAAACCTCTGCCAATGGCACACGTTTTGTCTCTCCATTGATCATTGCGATCATGCAGCCGTAATCTTCCTCAATGATTGCCTGTGCTGCTGCAGAGCCAAGTCTGGTACAGAGCACTCTGTCATATGGACATGGGCTTCCGCCCCGCTGTGTATGTCCCGGAACCGTAACACGGACCTCAACGCCTGCTGCTTCATAAATCTGATCCGCAATCTCATAGGAAACGGACGGATATTTGCGGTCGGCCACTTTTGCCTTGTATGCTTTCTTTGTCAGGGATGAATCCTCCTTGGAAATCGCACCTTCCGCAACTGCAAGAATTGTAAATCCTTTTCCTGCTTTTGTTCTCTTGTTGATAGCTCCTATCACTTTATTGATATCATATGGAATCTCCGGAAGCAGGATAATGTCCGCACCACCGGCAATTCCTGCATATAACGTCAGCCAGCCGACTTTGTGTCCCATAACTTCCACGATAAATACACGGTTGTGAGAAGCTGCTGTCGTATGAATGCAGTCGATTGCCTCTGTCGCAATGTTGATCGCGCTCTGGAAACCAAAGGTAACATCGGTTCCATAAATATCATTATCGATTGTCTTTGGAAGATGAACCACATTTAAGCCCTCTTCCCGGAGAAGGTTTGCCGTTTTCTGCGTTCCATTGCCGCCAAGGATCACAAGACAGTCCAGATTTAATTTATGATAAGTCTGCTTCATTGCCTCCACTTTATCGAGACCATTCTCATCCGGCACACGCATCTGTTTGAATGGCTGACGGGAAGATCCTAAGATTGTTCCACCTTTCGTGAGGATTCCAGAAAAATCTGCTGAAGTCAAAAGACGGTAATCTCCATAGATCAGCCCTTTGTATCCATTGTGAAATCCGTATATCTCAAGTTCATCTACATTATTGCTCAGTCCTTTTACCACACCACGCATAGCAGCATTCAGTGCCTGACAGTCGCCGCCGCTTGTCAACATTCCGATTCTTTTCATACGTAAACAGTCCTTTCTCATTACTATATTAAATGATTCCATTGCTAATCTAGATTATAATATATTTTTTTAATAGGTACAACTATTTCAAAGCTTGCAGATTATAGAAAATATGGTATACTAAACAAGTATTTTTATACAAAAAGAAAAGCGTATCACGTTTTTCTATGGAGATATACCCAAGTGGCTGAAGGGTCCGCACTCGAAATGCGGTAGGTCGGTAAATGTTCCGGCGCGCGAGTTCAAATCCCGCTATCTCCGCTAAAAAAGGATATCGCATGGTAATTCCATGCGATATCCTTTTTGCATTAAAATTTGTTTTCGAAAATACTTTATTTCACATCTGTCACTTCGTAACCTGCATCTACAACTGCCTGTTTTAATGCTTCTACAGAAGCATCGCCTGTTACGACTGCATTTTTGTTTTCAAGGCTTACGGTAACTTCTGTTACGCCTGCAACCTCTTTTAATGCTTTCTCTACATGTGCCTGGCAATGGGCACACATCATGCCTTCGATTGAAATTGTTGTTGTCATAGTTGATTCTCCTTTATCATTGTTTGTTGATTTTATATTATTATCCAGTGCATTGTGCTGGTTAATATCTGCAATTGTACTTGCAACGACATCCTGATGCGGTTCACTTTGTGTCTTTTTCGCATCATGCAGTTTTACCCATCTTAACCGGAGTGCATTACTTACCACACATACGCTGCTCAGACTCATGGCTGCTGCACCGAACATCGGGTTCAATTTTATCTGGAAAAGCGGATACAAAACACCAGCTGCAAGCGGGATTCCGATACTGTTGTAAAAGAATGCCCAGAACAAATTTTCTTTGATGTTGCGGATCACGGCTTTACTTAATTTTACTGCACCTACAGCGTCAAGTAAATCGTTTTTCATCAGTACGATATCAGCGCTCTCGATCGCTACGTCTGTTCCTGCCCCGATCGCAATTCCCACATCTGCGGAGGCAAGTGCCGGCGCATCGTTGACGCCGTCACCGATCATCGCTACTTTATGTCCTGCCTGTTTTAAGGCTGAGATTTTCTCCTCTTTCTGTGTTGGCAGAACCCCGGCGACCACCTCATCGATACCAACCTGCTCTTTGATCGCCTGTGCGGTCACTTCGTTGTCACCGGTTAACATAATGACATGTATGCCGTAATCACGGAATTTCTGTACCGCCTCTTTACTGGTCGGTTTTACCACATCTGCAACTGCCACAATTCCAAGGAACTGTTTTTCATCTGCAAAAAGAAGTGGTGTCCTGCCCTGTTTGGCAAGTGCCTGGATCTGGTTTTTCTGTTCTGTGGAAAGGCTGATTCCTTTCTCTTCCATCATCTTCTCATTTCCGGCATAGTAGTGTGTACCGGACATTGTACCTTCGATTCCTTTTCCAAATAAAGCGTTGAAATCTGTTACTTTTTCCAGGGAAATATTGTTTGTCAAACAATAGTTTACAATCGCCTCGGCAAGCGGATGTTCGCTGCCTTTTTCAAGACTTCCTGCAATCTGAAGAAGCTGCGTTTTATCTGCATTCTTTCCGGCAGCACAGATAATATCTGTCACGACAGGTTTTCCCTGCGTGATAGTTCCCGTCTTATCTAACACAACGGTGTCGATCTGATGTGCCGTCTCTAATGCGTCACCGGATTTGATGAGGATCCCGTTCTCTGCACCTTTTCCGGTTCCAACCATGATCGCTACCGGTGTTGCAAGACCAAGTGCGCACGGACACGAGATCACAAGCACTGCAATCGCAGTTGACATGGCAAACTCAAACGTTGCGCCGGAGATCAGCCAGATAACTCCTGTGATCAGTGCAATGGTAATAACGGCCGGCACAAAGACTCCGGCAATTTTATCTGCCATTTTTGCAATCGGGGCTTTGCTTGAGGAAGCTTCCTCAACCAGCCTTATGATCTGCGCAATTGTAGTGTCTTCACCGACTTTTGTTGCTTTTGCACGGATGAGTCCGGATTTATTTATGGATGCAGAGACAATGGTATCTCCCTCCTGTTTTGGCACCGGAATGCTCTCACCTGTGATCGCAGATTCGTCAAAAGAGGATTTTCCCTCCAGCACGATACCGTCCACTGCAACCGATTCACCCGGTTTTACAAGGAAGATTTCTCCTTTTTCCACATCTGCTGCATCCACGACCTGCTCCACACCATCTCTTACAACCGTCACGGCCTTTGGTGCGAGATTCAGAAGTTTTGTGATCGCCTCGCTTGTTTTTCCCTTGGACTTCGTCTCAAGATATTTCCCGATGGTGATCAGTGTCAGGATCGTTCCGGCTGACTCAAAGTATAAGTCATGGGCATACTGATGTACGACCATCATGTCGCCGTGTCCCATCGCATACCCGATACGGTAAATGGCAAAAATACCATAGAGGATTGCCGCACCCGCACCGATCGCGATCAGGCTGTCCATGTTCGGGCTTCTGTGCCATAACGTTTTAAATCCGTTTTTAAAATATTTGTGATTTGCGATCAAAATTGGCAGCAACAGTAAAAACTGCGTAAACGCATAGGTGATTGCATTCTCATTTCCATGCAGAAAGTTCATGGTAAACGGCGGCATCGGAATGTTGAGCCACTGATATATCATATGTCCCATGGACACATACATCAACGGTATCCAGAAAATCAGCGAAACGATCAGCCGTTTTTTCATGTTTTTCACATTCTGCTCTACGGCTGAAAGTCCGCTGTTTTCCTGACTGTCCGACTGTCCGGACGTTTTTGTCCCGGATTTTGCGTGCTCGTCTTTCACCGCCGCACCGTATCCGGCATCCTCCACTGCCTTGATAATTCCTGCTGTATCAAGTTTATTCTCATCAAATTCGACCTGCATACTGTTTGTCAGCAGATTCACGCTGACATTTTCCACCCCGGTAAGCTTTCCCACACTTTTCTCCACATGGGATGAGCAGGCGGAACAGGTCATGCCTGTAACATCAAATCTCTCTTTCATGTATGTCGTCCTTTCCTGTTATGTTCTGCTTTTGAATATCAGAGTTCACTATTTCATCAGTTTCTTCAAAAGTTCACACAGTTCATCGACTGCCTCTTCATTTCCTTCGCGGATATTCTCCGAAACACAGGTTTTGATATGTCTCGCCAGAAGTTCTTTGTTAAACCCATTCAAGGCCGCTTGGATCGCTGACACCTGTGTGAGAATATCCACACAATAACGGTCGTCCTCTACCATCGCCCTGATTCCACGCACCTGTCCTTCGATACGGCTCAAACGTGTCATGAGTGCTTTCTTCTCCTGCTCATCACGCTGTTTATGTTTTACATTTTCATCCTCATTGCCTTTACAACAACATGTCATAGCTCCACATCCTTTCTGTCCGCCGCACTCTGATTTTGTTATCTGAATATTATTTTTACCACTTATGATTTTGTCATTCATCATATTTTATATACCCCTATGGGGTATTTTGAATATAGTACAGGATAACAGAAAAGTCAAGCATCATTATTTACTATTTTTCTCAATAACATAATTGCTAGCCGCTTAACTTAACAATGCAAACAATATAAGTTCATGCTATAATATACATATGCAATGAGCAGTGCCAATCGAGACTGTGCTTCATGATATAAGAAAGACTATAACGGATAATTGCGAAACTCATCAAAGCATAAATAAAATTGTGAAAAATCAACAAAAGACATGAAAGACATTGGGGAACCGCCGGTTCTTAGAAGGTAGGTACAACTGCAAGTTGTGCCTAGCTTCTTAGCACCGTTGCGAGTGACACATAGCGAGAGCGTGTCTTGAATGTTTTTGTTGGTTTTGAACAATTTAAAGCATCTTAAGCAGAGTTTCGCAAACACTCCAAACCCCAGAGAAAGGACTTCCCTATGCTTTTGAAAAAAGAAAAACCCGCTCAGATCGATCCCCTCGAAAACTGGCCGGAACATTATTATGAGATAGAAAATGCCAAAGAAAGAAAAGAGATTCTCGCTCAGGCGATCAGCCGGGAGCTGGATCTTCCAAATGATAATTACCGTATGAAATTGTTGGAAAAACGTTATGGAAAAGACGGCAAGAACGATGCCTTCATGAAAGCATGGATGATGATCAAAGCATCCGGTGCTGCTGGAATTTCTTTTTTCAACAAGCGGCATCTGCAAAAAGAATTAAAACAATATATGAAAGATCTCTGTCTGCTCGAATACGCACCTAAGAATGAAACAGAACAGGCAGTTCTGCTGACAGAGTGGGAAAATTTTGCGAAAGTTCTGCTTGCCTCCTGCACGGGAAGCAAAACTTATTGCTCCACTCTTTTTGGCATTGTGCCGATCAAAGATGCATCCGTTGCAAGAAAAATCGCGGAAGAGATCGACTTCGTCACAAGAACTTACCCACAAAAGCTCGAACTTGCTGACGAATTCGCTCCGTTCCGCGAAGTGATGGTCAACACCTACTGTAATATGATAGAAAATGGTTCTTCCTACTGGTACGAAGTTGTAAACTCCTGATCAGAGTAATCCCTGATGAGAATCAATAAAATCAGATTAATCCCTGGATTAGGATAAATAAAATCAATACCGGAAGCACAAACTGGAAATATGGTTTTAATCCTTTTGCGATCTTAAGACCTTTTCCAGTATTTGCTTCTTCCAGATAGTTATCAAATCCCCATCCCCATTTTGTGACGCAGAATAACAGGTAAATAAGGGAACCACCCGGAAGCAACAGATTGCTCACAATGAAATCCTCACTGTCTAACACATCTCTGCCACCGATCAGGTGCAGATCACTCCACACATTATATCCGAGTACACATGGCATGCTGGCAATCAGTATGATCACACAGTTGACCAGTGCCGCTTTTTTCCGATCCCAGCCAAACATATCCATACAAAATGACATGATGTTTTCAAATACCGCAATAATCGTGGAAAAGCTTGCGAAAGTCATAAACAAAAAGAACAGTGTTCCCCAGATACGACCGCCTTCCATATTTACAAATACGTTTGGAAGCGTGATGAAAATGAGTTTTGGTCCTGCCCCGACTTCCACGCCGTAGCTGAAACATGCCGGGAAAATGATCAGTCCTGCCATGATCGCCACAAATGTATCCAGTGCACAGATTCTGGCACCTTCTCCTGCAAGACTGTTATCACGACCCATATAACTTCCAAAGATCTCCATGGCTGCAACTCCGAGACTTAAGGTAAAGAACGCCTGATTCATTGCCGCTGACACAACATTTCCAATCCCCACTTCTCTCACCGTTTCCATATTCGGAATCAGATAAAAACGGACACCCTCGCCCGCACCGGATAATGTAAAACTGTGTACCGCAAGGATCACAATCAGGCCAAGCAAGGCACTCATCATGACTTTGCTTATTTTTTCCAGACCATTCTGCAATCCTCTGCTGCACACAAAAAAGCCCAGAATGACCGTGAGTATCATCCAGAAGCTCATCTGCAACGGGTCTGCAAGCAGGTTGGAAAATACTGCTCCGGCAGCCTCCGCATCCATGCCAGCCTGAAATTCACCCGTCAGGAATTTATAAAAATAAGTTATCATCCACCCGGAAACTGTCGTGTAATACATCATCAGCATATAACAGCCGAATATCGCTGCCCAGCCGTGAAGATGCCACTTGCTTCCCGGTTTTTCTAACGCCTTGTAACCTAACACGGCACTCTTACGGCTTGCACGTCCCACGGCAAGTTCCATCGTCAGAACCGGAAGTCCCATGGCGATCAGGAACACGAGATACAGCAGGACAAATAACCCTCCGCCGTTTTCGCCCACGACATAAGGAAATCTCCATACATTTCCGATTCCGATGGCACATCCGGCACTTACCAGAATAAATCCCAGACGTGATTTAAAAGATTCTCTTTTCATGATCTGACCCCTGACTAGATGTTTAACAGATCACTATAAACTTTTAATGCTCCGTCTGTGTCATGTGCAAGAACACGTTTTGCAAGAACTTTACCAAGCTGTACACCTTCCTGATCAA
>OLQY01002741.1_pt1 | contig 10286 bp, 10 predicted proteins | sample 1672851 | NCBI WGS metagenome assembly OLQY01 (sample SAMEA3136730, study PRJEB25190) | human gut metagenome | reverse complement strand
CTACGTTGTTTTTCGCAACATAGCTGCCGTATCTTCGTTTTGGGAGTTCGGTGTAGCTACTACACCAATCCGCCTATTCGATTCTTACACCACACCGCTTCGCGATGCTGCTTCTTTGCTTCTGCTTCCTCGCCCGCATTGTAGTCTGCAATAATGCGTTTAATGGCACGGCTCACACCTCCACAGCACCCGTACACTTTCCGTGTGACAGGAAGTCAGGCTGTAAAAAGCCCTTCTTGAAAATTTTTACGAAAAATCGAAGGTTCACACTCTGCTCAGTGACATTTCGTCCTTGATATGCCATTATAATGATAACAACTCCCCCAGGCCTCTGCGCACAGCGTATGCACACTTGGGGGCGTTTTGCTTATAAAGGAGATTTTTCATGGCAGACAAGGACTTCAAAACGATAGACGAACAAATCGAGATTCCTCGTTCACGAGACCTTTCCATCGAAGAGGAAGCCGAAGCAAAGGCTTTTCTGCTGCGGAACAATTATTACCGTGGCAGCGGCTGGCCCACGAAGCCTACTTAAAGCACTTCATCAACGACCTGAACCTGACCGTCCCCTCCAGGATGGCCTTGGTTCGGGTTCGTTATGCAGCGATAAGAAGGTTAAAAACTTGCTCCGGCTCCTTCGGGAGCCGAGCTGGAACTCCAAGTAACTATCTTATATTAAATTATCGGAGCAGATTACCACAAAAATCGAACCGCGTCAACAAAAAGTTTTGAAAACACGTCACTTTCGTCAGCTTGCAAGAAAAAACAAGGGAAACTTTGGCAAAAAGAGAGAGGGTCGGACGGTGTCAGCCCTCTTGACGGCGATTTAGATTAACGTAGTGTCCGCAAAAAATTCCACTTGACAATCCAATATTGCCTTGCTATAATTCAATTTGCAATCAGTTTGCAAATTCGAGAGAGGAGGGCAATGGAATGAACTGCACCGCAAAACAACGCCGCCGCGCTGCGTGGACGCTGCTGGTTGGTTTCCTTCTGGCCATTTTGGTTTCATTGACGTTCTGCGCGGAAGAAGTCGACCACGACTGTACTGGGGCAGACTGCGCCATCTGCGCACAGCTGAAACTTTGCAAGAATATCCTGCACGCCGGAAAAGATGGTTCCGGGCCGTTCATTCGGACGCTCGCGCCGCATTTTGTGTTGGCAGCTTTGCTGTCGCTTTGCTCTCCGCTTTTGCTGATAAAAACACCGATTCAACTAAAGGTAAAACTGTCGGATTAAGAAATGCTTGTCCGTATGATTCTTGATATCAAACAATGGAGCGCATTTCTATGAAAAAATTCAAACGTATATTCGCTGTATTTTTTTGCCTTTTACTGGCTTCTGGTATTTTGGGCGGCTGTGGGAAGGCCGGATCCTCGTCCATTTCTGCACCATCCGCATCACAGAGTGGCAGCAAGCCGCTGAAAATCGTCACGACTATTTTCCCGGAATATGACTGGGTGCGCGAAATCCTCGGCGACAAGGCCGATCATGCCGAAGTTAGCATGCTTCTGGACAACGGCGTGGATTTGCACAGCTATCAGCCCACCGCAGATGATATTATTAAAATCGCAGACTGTGACTTGTTCATCTATGTTGGCGGCGAATCGGATGGCTGGGTGGAAGATGCCCTGAAAGAAGCCACCAACAAAAATATGAAGGTTATCAATCTGCTTGATGTGCTGAAAGATACTGTTAAGACAGAGGAAGCAATGCCCGGCATGCAGGCGGAGGAAGGACATCATCACGGATATTCCCACTTTGCCGATAGCGATGTGCGGGATAGAAGCCTGTCCGATTGGGATGGCGAGTGGCAGTCTGTTTATCCTTATCTTCAAGAGGGTATTCTGGACGAAGTGATGGAACGTAAAGCAGAAAATGGGAACAAAACGGCGGAAGAATACCGTGCCTATTACGAAACAGGTTATAAAACGGATGTTTCCAAAATTACAATCAATGCCGAAAATAACACGATGTGTTTTGTGAAAAACGGTGTTGAGGCAAAGGCTGCCTATCAATATAAGGGCTACCAGATTTATGACTATAAATCTGGCAGCAGAGGCGTACGATATTTCTTCGAGGCAACCGATGGTGATGCTAATGCGCCCAAGTATGTGCAATTCAGTGATCATGGCATTGCTCCGGGCAAAGCGGAACATTTTCACATTTATTTCGGCAACGAAGGCTTCGATGCACTCTCTCAGGAAATGGAGCATTGGCCGACTTACTATCCGATGGATATGAGCGGTGATGAAATCAAGGAGGATATGCTGGAACACGCGGAAAAAGAATATGACGAGCATGTATGGCTGTCGCTGAAGAACGCTGAAACTCTCTGCAACGCAATCACCGATGCACTGGAAGAGATCGACCCGGCTAACAAAGATGCCTACGCTGCTAACGCTGCATCCTATCTGGAAAAGCTGGCCGCTCTGGATGGCGAATATCAGACGGTGGTGGACAATGCCGCCCGGAAAACTGTGCTGTTCGGCGACCGTTTCCCGTTCCGCTATCTGGTGGACGATTACGGTCTGAGCTATTATGCCGCGTTTGCAGGCTGTTCTGCGGAAACGGAAGCCAGCTTTGGGACCATTTCTTTCCTTGCTGGCAAAGTGGATGAACTGAGACTGCCCTGTGTACTGACCATTGAGGGCGCACAGCACAAAGTTGCCGAAACTATCGTGCAGAATACCGCCGAAAAGGACCAGTCCATCCTGACGCTGGATTCCATGCAGTCCACCACATCCACCGATGTGGCAAACGGAACGACCTACCTTTCCGTGATGGAAAGCAATCTGGATGTGCTGAAACAGGCTCTGAACTAAAGGAAGGAACCGTCATGTCTCAGCTCATTTGTAAGAACCTTCTCGTTGGCTATGAGGGAAAGGCCATTCTGGATCCTCTGAACTTTGAGATTCACGCAGGCGGCTATCTTTGTGTAGTTGGTGAAAACGGTGCAGGAAAAAGTACCTTGATGAAAACCCTGCTCGGTTTGCAGCAGCCTATTTCCGGACAAATCGAGATGGGCGATGGCCTGCGCCGGAACGAGATCGGCTATCTGCCCCAGCAGACCATCGTGCAGAGGGATTTTCCAGCGTCGGTGCAGGAAATCGTGCTGTCTGGCTGCCAGAGCCGTTGTGGACTCCGCCCATTTTACAGTCGGGAGGAAAAGCAGCTTGCGCAGGATGCCATGCACAAAATGCAGATCGGGTCGCTGGCAAAATGCTGTTACCGGGAGCTTTCCGGCGGTCAGCAGCAGCGCGTCTTGCTGGCGCGCGCCCTCTGCGCTACCCGGAAAATGCTGCTTCTGGACGAGCCTGTTTCCGGCCTTGACCCAAAAGTGACTACGGAAATGTACCATCTGATTGAAAAACTGAACCAGCAGGAGGGCATTACTGTCCTGATGATCTCCCACGATATTCAGGCTGCGGTTTGCTACGCAAGCCACATTCTTCATGTTGGTGAAACGGTCTTTTTCGGTACACGGGAAGCGTATCTGCAAAGCCCGCAGGGGCGGCTGTTTGCGGCTGGGAAAGGCGGTGCCAAATGAACCTATTGGAAAAGCTGGCTTTTTACTGGAACTATCCCTTTGTCCGCTATGCGCTCATCGTGGGCGTTCTGATTGCCCTGTGTTCTTCGCTGTTGGGCGTGACGCTGGTGCTGAAACGGTTCTCCTTTATCGGAGATGGCCTTTCTCATGTGGCGTTCGGCGGCATGGCCGTTGCGACCGTGCTGGGAATGTCCGACCATATGCCGCTGACGCTGGCCGTGACTGTGGCCTGCGCAGTCCTGTTGCTGCATACCGGACAAAACACCCAAATCAAAGGTGACGCTGCCATTGCTATGGTGTCCGTTGGCGCGCTTGCAATGGGCTATCTGCTGATGAATCTGTTCTCGACCTCGGCGAATCTGTCTGGCGATGTGTGCAGCTCCTTGTTCGGCTCTACCTCGATTCTGACCTTGACAAAATCGGAAGTATGGCTCTGCATAGGGCTTTCCATCATCGTGGTCGCAGTGTTTATGCTGTTCTACAACAAGATATTTGCAGTCACCTTTGACGAAGACTTTGCACAGGCCGTTGGAACCAATGCAAACGGATACAATCTGCTGATTGCCATTGTCATTGCCGTCATCATTGTGCTGGCAATGAACCTTGTCGGCTCTCTGCTGATTTCTGCACTGGTGATTTTTCCGGCTCTTTCGGCGATGCGCCTGTGCAAGAATTTCCGCGCTGTCACCATCTGCTCGGCGGTATTGTCCGTGAGCTGTGCCTTTGTGGGCATCGTGGCTTCGGTTCTGGCCGGAACGCCGGTCGGCTCGACCATTGTAGCGGTTGACATGGTGGCTTTTGGCTTGTGCTGTCTGGCCGGAAAACTGCTGGGGAGGGCATCATGAAACAACTTTTGAAAGGAGTTCTGCTGCTCTGTGCCGCCGCTGCATTGACTGCCTGCGGCGCAAAGTCCGAAGCTGCGTCTTCCGTGGTGACAGTTTTGCCGGAGCCTGCATCTTCTAGCGCTGTTACTGCATCTGCCCCGGAACATCCCGTGCAGCTCCCGGAAAGCAGCACTGCTGGCGCAAGCGATATTCACGCCGGTATGGACGCGGACCTCGATCTGACCCAGCTTAGCAGTACAGTCGTATACGCCGAGGTGTATAATATGCTTTTTACCCCGGAGAGCTACACCGATAAAATTGTTCGTATGACGGGCGAATATCAGGAGTATACAGATGAGCAGACTGGTGAACTGTATCATTCCTGCGTCATCTACGATGCGCTTGCCTGCTGCCAGCAGGGAGTGGAGTTCGTGCTGACTGATGGCGATTACCCGGAAGAAGGCACAATCATTACCGTGGTGGGACGGTATGAAACTTATACTACACCCTATTATGATTATTTTCATCTGGTGGATGGAGTAAGGGAAAAGTAAATCAAACAAAACGAATCCCGGCAGGTGCCTACCTTGTAGAACACCTGCCGGGATTTGTTGTTATGCTGGACTTCATCTTCCAGCCTGCCATGGTCACAGGCAAGTGACAGATAATATTCCACCTCCCCTTTCAGCACCATCTGCGCATACTCCAGCGGCTTATTGTACAGCAGCCAGTCCAGTTCTGCCCGCTGTGCCGGGGTGTTGCCGTACTCGTCTTCGATGGCGATGCAGTCAATGGAAAGGATGGTGCCATCCTCGAACCGGGCCTCCATCCGGTTGGTGTCCATGTTGTAGCGGCAGGAAAGCAGGTTGTTCATATTGCTCTGCACAAAATCCTGCATCGTTTGGCGTAAAATTGGCGTATGGCGTAGTTTTCACCGGAAATCCATCAAAAGAAAAAGCCTGAAACTTCTCGGTACATCAAGAAGTTTCAGGCTTTGTTTTGCTTAAATTGGAAATTTACTGCTCAATTGGCTTCATCGTGGGGACAGGTCAAGGAAGGCTCACAAATGGCTTTATTTTCCTTTATAAGCCTATCCATTCGGCTTCCTTTTTCCTGCTCCCGTACGTCACCCTACGCAGTTCTCCACAACTTACCGGCAATTTGGTGTAAAAGTGGTGTAGTAGTTGGTGTAGTGGATTTCAGACCGAAATGCCCAGTTTACCGTTCAGATTTGCAAAGGAATGGGCTTTGGCTTCCTTGGTGGCTTCCGCGTAAATCTCCATCGTGGTGCTGATGTCCTTGTGTCCCATGATGTCCTGAATGATCTTCAGGTTGGTCTCATTTTCGCACAGCCGGGTGCAGAATGTGTGCCGGAGATTATGGCAGGAGAAAGGCGGCAGCAGCTGCGGTTCCCGCTTTTCCTTTTCGGCCTTTTCCAGTTCGGCTTCGTTGTATGCCACGCTGATGCGCTTGATAGCGCGGTTGACCGTCTGCGGATTCTGCGGCTGGCCGAAGCGGTTCAGGAATACGAAGTCTGAGATTCCGTCGATCTCGTATTCGCACACCAATTCCAGTTCCTGCTGGTTGGCGCGCTCCTGCTCCAGCGCCTTCCGCACTTCGGGCAAGATCGGAATTGCCCGCTTGCCTGCAGCAGTCTTGGGTGTGGACATAGTAAAGTAGCAGCCGCCCACCTCGTGGTCATGGTACACCAGATTGTGCTGGATGGTGATAAACCCACTCTCGAAGTCGATGTCGCCCCAGCACAGGCCAACCGTTTCCGAGATGCGGCATCCGGTACCCAGCATGAAGGTGAACATCGGGAGCCAGTGCTGGAACTTCGGCGTTTTCTTGATGAAATTCAGAAACGCCTGCTGTTGGGGCAGGGTCAGAGCGTGGCGTTTGGGCGTTTCGTACTGGTGGGCGGCTTTAATGGCCGTCAGGACACCATCCGTGGGATTCACACGAATGTACTCATCGTCCACCGCCACCGCAAAGACCTGATGAAGAACATTCTGGATGGTTTCCAGCGTGTTCAATGCCATCTTGCCGTTGCGGACGATGCCATTGTAGTAGCTGCGGATATCCGACTTGCGAATGTCCTTGAGCTTCATCATGCCGATCTCATCCCGGACGAACCGATTGTACATATAAACGTAATTGGCGAAGGTATGCTCTTTCAAGCCCACCTTGTTCTTACGCCACAGTTCAAACAGGTCATTCAGGGTCAGGCTGCACTCCGGGATGCGGAGGCCATCTGCCAAGTCGTGCTGGATCTTCTCTTCCTTTTCGCGCAGCCCCTCCAAGGTTGCATCATAGATGGTATGGCGTTTTCCGTTTTTCGCAGTCCAACGGTACATATAAAGCCCGTCGCTCTTGCGGTAGACCTCGCCATCTTTCAAAACACGGCCTTTATTATCTTTACGTCTTTGCATATAAACTCTCCTTTTCATTCACAGAATGTTGAAAAGGAGCCTTACGCCATGAGTATACCATGACGCAAGACTCCCTGCAACATCAAACGGTCAATTTTCTACACCGCATCAGATCGAGAATGCCTTGTCCAGATATTCGTCCAGCTTACGGCGTTTGATCAGCCGTTTGGTTCCGTTCCAAAGGACGAACTTGCATTCATCGCTATCGGTCATTGACCGCAGTTTATTGATACCGATCCCAGAGTAAGCCGCCGCTTCCTCCAAGGTCAGATTACTCTTTTGCCAGATAGGAACTTGTCGGGACTTAGTCCCTCCATCTTGCTGACGCAAGACCGTTCCGTTGCTTAAAGTCCCCACTGGGGACTTCATTGCTTCGCAAACGCAAACTTCTTTCACTTGCACCTCCATATCCTTGTAACCGGGTGCCGGGGCAGAAAGTGCCAGCTTTCTGCTCCGAACTCTCCCGATGAGGTTCAGATTTCCGAGTGCCCCTCCTGTGTGCGGGGTTGTGCCGCTGGTTTGTTTTGTGCCTGTTCTGCCTGCAAGCGGTTCAGCAGTTGCAGAACGGAATCTCGTGCTTTCTCCTTGACCTGCTCCTTGCCCTTCTGCCGGACTTCCGGCTTCAGCAGCTTCTCCTGCAAGCGGGTAGTGGTGGTTTGCATGGTCTTGAGAAACTTGTCCAGCACAGTGTCCAGATGTTTGGCAGTGTACTCCCGTGTAACCTTGGGAGCCTTTCTCTCTGGCGACAGCACCCACTTCTTCGTGTCCTCGATCATCCGCATATCTTCCTTGCGGGTCTCGGTGCGTACCACGTCCGTCACGACCTCCACCGCCTTGTCATAGGCCGCAGCCGAAACATTTTCCAGCAGGGTCTCCATATCCGAAACTTTCAGGGTCAGTTCGTCCAGCTTGCTCTGCTGGGCGGCAAGCTGCTCCTTCTGCTTGGCAAGGATGAAGTCCTGCTTTTCGAGATACTTGCGGTTGCCGTACTCCGCTTCTTCCTCCAATTCCAGACCATGACGTTTGGCGATTTCAAACAGCATCTTCCGGCAGGCTGCATCGAAGGTGATTTTGCGGTTGTTGCGGCGGCTGAGGGGCTTGTCCGGGTCGGGCAGGTTGAAGCCCAACACTTCCAATGCCTTTTCCTGCTGGGGTGCCACCTCGCCGTACTTGTTCCCGCAGTCGAACACATGACGCTCGTGGATGTGGGGTGTGCTTTCGTCCAGATGCAGCGCCCGGTCCAGAACGTGAACGTGTTCGCCAAACTTAGTCTTGAACTCGTCAATGAACTCGGTGACGATGTTCAGCAAGTCCTCTGCCGAAGCGTGTTCATCCAGCGTTCCAAGTTGGTAGATGGTCTCTTCCGGACAGGTCTTGCGGCTGGACAGCAGGTCAGGAATGGAGCGGTTGCGCTCCGTGTGCCGGATCTTGGCGTTGCGTTCGTTCTGGCTTTCAACAAAGGCCGTGTAGTGGGTTTCGTAGAACTGCCGTTCCACATCCGAGAAAGTCGCAGCCAAATCATCCGGGTCTTGCGGGTCGAGAGCCGAACGGAAACCGTGAAAGCAGTCCCAGTAGATGTTGCCCTTGGCTCGTTCCGGGTCGATGTGCTCACTGTTAGCAAGGTTAAAACTGCGGTCATTGTGCTTTGGGTTATAGGTGCCGTGTGCTCCGGCTCGTCCATTGTGTCGTGTTAACTTCAGATAGACATCCCTCCGTTTCAACATCTTGGCAGGGAGAACGCAGCAGCGAAGCTGCTGAATCTGCCGCCGTTTTGCGCCAGATAATACCCAGTAGCATATGACGCACAGCATCATATCACTGGGGCAAAGGGCTGCACCCTCTGCACTCCTGCACCGGGCAAGCTGACAAGCAACGATTTGCGAATCCCTGCCCGCAGCTCGTCCGGCTTTTTCAGTGGGTCATTTTGACCCACTGGTTTTGCCTGTTACCAAAATGGTAACAGGCAGATAGACGGTCTGATAACGGCCATCTCACACTGATTCCCATTTTGGGGATTTGGGTGGATGCTGGCAAGTGCCGCTTTCCGGCACTTAACGCTATGGGGTTGGTTGGTGGTCGTTTTGACCACCAACCAAAGCCCCTTATATGGCGCGTTTTCGGTCAATCGCTGCGTACGTGCGTACAGAGAAAGCCGACTGCTGCGTACGCACGTACGCAGCAAAACACCCAAATTCTCCTTTATAGGGGGTCATACTCGCCAACTGTTGGGAGTAAGGTCGGGCTGCACAAGGGCTTCAATGCCGATAAAGCCCCGGACACGCCGCCCGGACGAATTGACGATGTTGTTGGTGGATTCCAGATTATACCTGCGCTGGTTGGCGATCAGCGCATCGCTGAACCCTCTGGCCTTGATCGCATTCAGGCTGTTCTCCTCGCACCACATCTTGTAGACCTCATACAGCTCTTTCGAGCTGGTGCAGGCATCCGCCTTCAGGCGGATGTAGCCCTCGGATTCGAGGAAATCAAACACATTGTTGTTGTCCCGCTTCACCAGTTCCCGGTTGCGCTTGGCACGGTCACTCTCGGTGAACTGGAAGCCATTCTTCACCAGCCGCTGCAAGCCCTCAAATGCCCACAGCAGGATGCCCTCGACCTCTGCCGCCATCTTCTCGGCAATGTCCGGGTCATCCACACGAGACAGGGGCTTATCCTTGGTGGTCAAGATGAGCTGACGACGATAGAAACCGTCCGAGCGGTCATACAATGCCTGCAAATCGCCATTGCTGAACGCCAGCAGGCGGGCGTACATCCAACCCTGATAGCTCTGCTTGCCCTTGCGCTCCAAGTCCATCTGCCCCTGTGCGGTCACGATGGACTTGACATAGTTGGTCTGGCGCAGGGCTTCCATCCGCATATCGTCGTCCACGCAGAGCAGGGTGTGCTCCAGGTCAGCACGGGCGAAGCGGTTCTCCGAGATCTTGCCGATGCTGCCATCCTTCATGTTGCAGCCGAACAGCCGGGACAGCACCACACCGATCTGCGACTTGCCCTCGCCGCCGTTGCCCTTGATGACCATCATGCGCTGGCCCTTATTGCTGGGAATCAGGCAGTAGCCGATGAACTCCTGCACGGTGGGGATGTCCTCCGGGTAGAGCAGGTCGGACAGAAACCGCAGCCAGTGGACGGGCTGGGCGGCTTTCGGGTCATACTTGACAGGCAGGCGGTTGCGCACGATCTCCGGCTTGCCCTCCTGAAAGGTACCGTCCAGATACAGGGTGCCGTTTGCCAGTGCGATGCGGTCGGTGACAGGCGGAAAGTCCTCCACCTGTGCCGCCAGTTTCAGCACGTCCACCACATTGGTGACCTTCTTGGCAAGGTTCGCCCCGACGTATTCACGCATCATCTCGAAGATCTCACACCGCAGGGGCATGGGGTCCACCATTCTGCCGTCCGGGGTGAAAAATGCGCCATTCGAGTAAAGCAGCTGGTGGGTGCTCAGAAAATCGTCACAGAACAGGG
>OLQY01002738.1_pt1 | contig 10301 bp, 9 predicted proteins | sample 1672851 | NCBI WGS metagenome assembly OLQY01 (sample SAMEA3136730, study PRJEB25190) | human gut metagenome | reverse complement strand
AAGCTCTTGAAGCCCTGAAACAACTAAGTACACCTAAAGCATTGGTAAAAAGAAATGGTGAGTTAATAAAAAATAGACCATTATCTATACATGGTCCATTTTTAGATTTAAACACAGCAAGTTTTGATAATATGATTAAACAAGCTACATTAACACGATACAATCAAGCATATTCTGTTGCAAAAAGGTTAGGTGCAGATAGAATAGTTTTTCATTCATGCTATTATGATGATGTATATTTTAAAGATGTATATATAAATAATTCCTTAGAGTTTTGGAATGAATTTTTAATTGATAAGGATGAAAGCATAAATATACATATTGAAAATATGTATGATAAAGATTTATTAGTTTTAAAGGAGCTTGTTGATAAAATTAATAGCAATATTATTTCTATTTGTTTAGATATAGGTCATGCAAATTGTTACTCTAATCAATCATTAGAAGAAATAATTAAATTATTAGGTAGTAGAATAGGACATTTACATTTAAATAATAATGATGGTAAAAAAGATAGTCATCGTGGATTTAATAGTGGAAATATTGAGGTTATAGAGACATTAGAATTGATAGATAAATATTGTAATAATCCATCAATGACAATTGAAGTAAGTGACTTTAAGGAAGCAGAAGAATCAATCTCAATTATAATGAAAAGAAATAATAAGTAAATATTAAGTATATATGAAGTATATATAAAGGTTAAATCAAATAATAAAGGTTAACTTTTTAATTTTCTTGCCAAATAAATAGTAAAAATTAAATAGGGGATTAATGGAAATAATAAATATAAAATAGAACTAGTTCGATGTTAAGCTAGTTCTATTTTTTTAAGAAAAATATTAAAAAATTGATAATTCGAAGGAAAAATGTACAATATTATTGAAAAAAATGTTGGTTTTTATATAATATAATTGGTAATATTTTAATATGTGATAGGTATAAATGGGGTAGGAGATTAATGAGATTAAAAGCAGTAATAAATGTAGTAATTATATGTGTTTTAATTAATATTTTTAGTTTTAAAAGCACATCTGCAGATATATTAGGAAGAGAAAGACAGTTTGATAAATTATCTGTTACTGAAGGACTTTCTAATGATTATATAACAACAATTTTTCAAGATAGTAAAGGGTATATGTGGATAGGTACACAAGATGGGCTAAATAGATACGATGGTGAAGTAGTAAAGACATATAATGCAGATATTAATAGCTCAAATTCTTTAAGTTCAACATATATAAATGTTATAGTAGAAGATGATTTCGGAAATATATGGATCGGAACCGATAACGGTTTGGATATTATAATAAATAATATTTATGATGTAGTACGGGTTAAGGAATATAAGAATATTAAGTATAATTTAGGAGAAGTAGAAATTACAGCAATATTAAATACTAGTTACGAAGAAAATATTATGTTAGTTGGTACTTCAAATGGATTAATAAAATTAAATATTGAGACTTGGGAAGCTGAAGAATTTTATAATGATGAGGGAGATGATAACTCATTGACCAATTCGTATATAACATGTTTAGAAGAGGACTTATATAATTGTATATGGGTTGGTACAAAAAATGGAATAAATATAATAGATAAAGATTTTAAAATTGCATATAGTCAAACTAAAATATATGAAAATAAATTATTTATTTATGATATTGGGAGTAATAGTTTAGGGGAAATGTGGATTTCTACAAAAGAAGGAATTATTATATGTCACATTAATAATGTTGAATCAATGCAAATTGTTATTTTATCAAGTGATGGTGTAAAATTATATAGCTTTGATGAAGATAAGATAGAGAGTATTTTGGAAAATCAATATATAGATATATATAATAATAGTTTTATTATGAGTGATAGTAAAGATAATATGTGGATATCTAGTAGCGATGGAATCAAAGTGTATTTTAGAGATATTATGGAGATGGTAGAATTTAAGAAAGATATAAAAATACAGAATGATCTTTCTAGTAATGTTATAACATGCTTTTATGAAGATATTAATGGTGTAATATGGATAGGTACTGATAGAGGGGTAAATATATTAACAGGGAATAAACAATTTAACCATACAATAAGAAATGATCAAGGCGGTGGGCTGTTATATGATAAAGATATAATGTCTATTTTACAACATGGTGAACAAATATGGGTAGCTACAAAATTTAATGGAATATACATATATAATAAAGCTGGAGATTTAATAACCCACTTAGAAAAAAGTGATAGTGAGATTAATTTAAATGATAATTATATAAAAAATATGTTTAGTATAAATAATCAATTTATTATTATTACTACTAATAAAGAGTTACTAGCAATTGATACAAAAAATTATTCATATACACGTGATACATATGAGCAGGATTATTTTTATGAAGTGAATTATTTATATAATGATGGAGAAAAAATATGGACAGCTACTGAAAAGGACTTTTACGCTTATGATATTAATTCAGAAGAAAAAATATATTATAGCAATGAATTAAGGGAAGCTAATATAAATCCAGGTAATATAAAATATATTATAGCAGATAATAAGGACAATGATATTATTTGGCTAAGTGGTAGTGATACTGGGGTAATTAAATATAGTAAAGAAAATGGTATTATTAAACAATATATTAATGACTCATCAGATAAAAAATCATTAATTAGTAATAATATAAATTGTATGACTTTTGATGAGTTGGGGAATTTATGGATAGGAACTAATATGGGATTAAGTAAATTGGATGTAGTGTTAGAGAAATTTACTTCATATACAACGGCCGAAGGATTAATTAATAATTTCATAAATTCAATATTACCTGATAAAGATAATAATATTTGGATAAGTAGTAATAAAGGATTGAGCAAATTAAATTTAGCAACAAAAGATATAATAAATTTTACTGAGATGGATGGGATATATGGGAGTAAATTTAATTTAAGATCTAGTATCATATGTAGAGATGGAACTATGATGTTTGGAAGTACAAAAGGGATTACTTACTTTAAACCAGAAGAAATAGTTGAGCCGGAAAAAACTAATGATAAAGTAGTTATTGGAGATATTTTAATAGGAAAACGAAAGGAAGTTTATGATGAGAATGAACTAATTTTAGAGTATGATGATAAAGATTTATTCATTGATTATTTCTTACCTGATTACAGTAATTTAGATAATATAACTTATGAATATATGATTGAAGGAATTGATTCAGATTGGATATATGTAGATTCTAGTAGTGACTTATCTATAAAATTTTTAGAGCCAGGTAAATATATTTTAAAAATACGAGCTAGAGATGGACATGGTAATTTAACTGAAGAAACAATTATGAATATGAGGGTTAAAAATCCTATATGGAAAACACCTATAGCTTATTTAGTATATATATTTACAGTAGGGGTAGTAGTTTTATATATCTTTACTTATGTTAAGATATTAAGAAAATTAGTAAATCAAAAGACAATGAAATTAAATAATCAATTAGAAGAAAATAAAAGGTTAAGTGAAGAAATAATAAATAAAGAGAAATTTAAAAATAATTACTTTGTAAACTTATCACATGAGCTTAGAACACCTATAAATGTAATATCATCAACAGTTCAATTAATAAATACTTTTAATAAAGAAGGTTCTATCAATAAAGAAAAGTTAAGTAAATATATGCAGATTATAAGTAAAAATTGTGAGGGCTTATTAAAAATAATAGGTGATATTATAGATAGTTCAAAGATAGAAACTGGTCATTATAAAATTAATAAAGAAAATAATGATATAGTTTATATAGTGGAAGAAGCGGCACTTAATATGAGTAAATATATTGAGAAGAAAGGCTTAACTCTTATAATTGATCCAGATATGGAGGAAAAAGTAATATCTTGTGATGCTACTGAAATTGAAAGATGTGTGATTAATCTATTAGGTAACGCAGTGAAATTTACTCCAGAAGGTGGAAAAATATATGTATTTATTTCAGAGGTTAATCAATACATTGAAATCACTGTAGAGGATACAGGTATAGGAATATCAGAAGAGGATCAAGAGTTTATCTTTAAAAGATTTTCACAAGTGGATGGGGCTAATATTACAAAGGTAAGTAGTAGTGGGATTGGGCTTACACTTGTTAAGTATATAGTTGAGCTGCATGGAGGATATATTAGACTTGAAAGTGAAGTTAATAGCGGAAGTAGGTTTACTATAGGACTTCCTAGTGTATTGGAAGAGTAAGTTTTTATTAAATTTAGAAGTTAGAATTAACTAAGGTTCATGTTAGCTATAACTTTTTTCAGTAAGAAATATAAAGGGTTTTAGTATAGAGCAACTAAAAAAGATAACAATTATTATTAAAAATAAACTAATAAACTTATCATGTATTAGATATATGGTAAGTTTATTTTTATGGCTATAAAATGATAGAAAATAAATTCAAATTCAAATAGTGAATTAAAGTTAAAAGGGGAGCGGTGGATTATGATTAATAAAAAAACTATCTTAGATGATAATGCATCAATTTATAAAAAACATAGTGATAGGCCGAAAAAAGAATCATTAAAGAAAATGTCTAAAGAAGAAAAATGGCAATATTTCAAAGATTATTATTTAAAAAAAGTGATTGTTTCTATAGTAATTATTATTGGTATTGGCTATTTTTTGAATATAATGGTATTTAATAAAACTACAGATATTTTAGCAATAGGATTATTTGGTGGGATAGAAATTAATAATAAAGAGGAAGTTCAAGAAGAGTTAAGATCTGTATTAGAAATTACTAATGAGAAAGATGTTATATCAATTAAAAGCTTACAAGAAAATGATAGAAGATTATTTGATTTAATGGGTGCTGATGCAATACAATTATTGATTATGAATGAAGATGACTTTAAATCATTAAGTGAAAAGGGAGCATTAACTGATTTCTCTACAATTTTAAATGAAGAAGAATATAATTCTTTAAATAATAAATTTGTAATGGCAAAAGTTACAGAGCTAGATGATAAGGGTAACATTGCAAGTATAAGTGACGAAGCACCTTATGGAATAAAGATTGATGATAAAGTATTATTAAATGGTGAGATTTATTCAGATGAAGATATATATATAGGAATACTTATTGATTCTAAGAATACTGAAAATGCTAAACAAGCATTATTATATATGATTGAAAAATAAAAAAGGTTCCTGATTAAATGGGTATATTTAGTCAGGAACTTATTTATAATATATAAATATTTATAAAGATCACAAGAATAATTGATAATGATTATCAAATGAGTTATAAAAATATAATTTATTTTAATAAAGGAGGTCATGTTGTTGTTGAAGAATTAATTCCAGAAAGCTCAATTGGAGATCATTCTGATATAGGGACAATAGGATTTGCAATTATGATGATTTTAGATGTGGCATTATCCTAGTAGATAATATTATAAATATAATTAATTGAGTAATGGATATTATTCTTAGAATGAAATGAATTTATATAAATAGTGATAAAATTATACAAAGCTAATCATTCTAAATAGTTAAAGGAATGATTAGCTTTTAATTTTTATTTTTTACAAGAAATAACTATATCATGGTTATTTGCATAATCATATGACCAGTCATATAAATCATTTAATATTTTTTCTAAACAACGACCACCTTCAGTAAGAGAATATTCTACCTTAGGTGGAACTTCAGGATAAACCTTTCTATTAACTAACCCTTTTTCTTCTAAATTTAACTTATGTAGAAATGTTTATGTCAACAACAAACTATTGGAATGTTATTAATAGAACAACTCCGGATGAGGTATTGGAAGATGAAGAAGGTATGTAAATAATGAGAGTATTAGGAAATAATATGGCATTTTTAATGAATGCCTTAGAGGGTACAAAAGCTACTATGTATGCTCAAAAAACGAAAAGAAAGTATTTACATGTTTTATAAGATAAAAATGGATCAATTAGAAGGGGGAATGAATTATATTAGTGAATTATTTGATCTTCCTAAAAATATTAAGCCTTATTGTGTTCTACCAATAGGATATTCAACCGTAGAGATAAATCAAAAAGATAGATATGATGAAAGTAGAATTCATAAGGAAATATATAATTAAGAAATATAAAGAATAGTTAGATCATATAAGGATACAAACTATGAAGTTAGGTGTCTAAATATTTTGCTAGTAGATAATTATATTTAATTATCTACTAGCAATTTTTGTTTTGTTACATTCCAATGTTTAATATAGAATCATCGCTATTAAATGTATTAGCATTATATAAAAATAATATATCTGTTATTTCTTTATTTTCAATTAGAGTATTTAAGTCATCATAAAAATACCTTAAATCAACTACATTAATTTCACCATAATGAGAAGTTAAAAAAGGTAAAAAACAATTTGCGTATGAGTCTTTTATAATTAATAATTTATTATTTGGATCACCTAAGGTTTTTATATTAATTAGGGGATGATTTCCGCCGGTAAACACATTATATTTATCCTTTTTATCTAAATATGTATTGTCAAAGAGACTTGTACTTTTCTTTTGCTCATCTACATAAGTCACAATAAAGTCAGATTCTTTAGGTATGTATATATCAATACTGTCTGCCTTTTTACCTTGTATACCTATTTTAGAAGATAAACTTCCATAAAATGAATCAGTAACAGTAACAACATCAAAGTTTTCAATAGAATTTGGCGTTAAGCCTAATTTTTCACACATCACAGTGTAAGCAATATAAGCACCTTTACTTGTCCAGTGGTGATCTGTTTTATAAAATATGTACTCATCTTTATTTTCGCTTAAAGCTTCATATGGATTTATAGTGTTAATATTACTGTTTAATCCAGAAAAAATAGTATTTATATAAGATAATTCATCATCATTAGGAGCATATTTAGGTAAATTATCTTCAAGAACCTTAGTAGCTGTAGGGGTTAGCATAAAACTTATATTTAAGTTTTTATACTTTTCAGAAAAAGAATTTATGGCGTCTATTTTGGCTTTAGTTTCCTCTTCTGGTCCCTCTTCAAACTTTTCAAATAACTGTCCATCTTCTCCGATAAATACAGAGTTAATTTCAGTTTTTCCAGATAGCTTTTCTAAATTAGTCTTGATACTGACAAATCCCTTTCTTCCAGCAAAATTATCTTCTACATATTTTGTGTAGTTCTCAACAAAATCTCCACTTAAGAAGCTTTTTATTGTAAATTTAGGCATTGTTGCTAATACTCTATTTTCCTCTTCAGAGAATGTCTTATCGATTTTTAAGACATTAAAAAGTATTATAACTGTAATAAAGCATATAAATATTAAAGCCATAAGTACATTTAGAGCTCTATTATATTTTTTGATTTTTCTTTTATTTATTTCATTTCTTTTAGTTTTATATTTTTTTGGGGGATTTTCCATAAAAATACCTCCTTAAAACCTAAAGTAAAGGTATATAAATATATTCTCTAAACCATCCTCCTAATGAAATATGCCATCTTCTCCAAAACTCAGTTATACTTTTTGATATATATGGATAATCAAAGTTCTCTAAAAAGTCAAAGCCAAACATATTAGCAAGACCTATTGCCATATCTGAATATCCACTAAAATAAAAGTAAATTTGAAGAGTAAAAGCAATTATACCTATCCAAGCTAATATAACAGATAAATCACTTGAATTTAATTCTTTTACTTGTGACCAAATTAAGCCTAGATTATTAGCTAGTATTACTTTTTTGCCTAAACCTATAATGAATCGCTGAACTCCTTTTCCAAATTTATTTATACTTTCTTTTCTATTAGAAAGTTGTTTATATATATCAGTATATTTAACAATTGGGCCTGCAACAAGCTGTGGAAACATTGTAATATAAGCTGCAAAATCTATTAAGTTTCTTTGTGGTTTAGCTTTTTTCATATAAATATCAGATATGTATGATATTTGTTGGAATGTATAAAAGGATATTCCAAGTGGTAGAGCAATAGTTTTAACCTTTAAATCCGAGCCAATAATAGATCCTAAAGATTCTATAGCAAATCCATAATATTTAAAAAAGAATAGTATGCTTATATCTATAAGTAGTATTGTTATAAAAATGAATTTAGATTTTTCTTTATTGTTAATATGTACTCTAATTAATAAAGCGCCTAAATAGTTTATAAGTATTGATATAATAATTAGTACAATGTATATAGGTTCACCCCATGCGTAGAAGATTAAACTAGCTAAAAGTATAATAGTGTTTCTTAATCTTTTAGGAGCAACATAATAGCTTATTAAAACTAGTGGTAAAAATATAAATATAAAAATTAAGCTGCTAAAGACCATAGTTATTCACTCCAATTATTTAGTTATTTAAAGTTATCTTTAATTAGTTTATATATAGATGAAGAATTTTCAGAGATAATAAATATTAAATATTGTCCTTCTTCTTCTAATATGGCGTTTTCAATGATTCCATATTTTTCAGGATTATAGTTTTTAAAGCTTTCACTTTGTTTTTCTAGTCTTGTACTAACTTTTGTTTTAATTTCATCCATGTTTGCGCCATGTTTTAACTTCAATATTAATATTTCTTCAACATCCATATTACTTTTAGGTGCATAAGATATAAAATCTTCAATAGATCCTATATTAATGTAATATAAATTTTTTAATGTTTTTTCATCTCCAATATTTATGGAGTCTAATTTTAGGTTTTCTTCTAAATTAGCTTTTATTGCGGACATATCGGCACTCTTAATACTTAATATAGGATATAAACCTATGAATAAAGATATAAGTATAACTATTTCAAGTAAATAATATTTTGTATACTTCTTTTGTTGGTTAAATTTTATTTTTTTATATTTATGTATCATATATAGTCCTCATTATAAATTTAATAATATTAATTAATCCATCAATTATGAAAATTTTAAATTATATAAAAGTATTTATATGGTAAAGTAAGTTTTGTTATATATAATTTAAATTTTACTGTATGTAATTAATAAGAAAGTCTAACCATAATGTATAGAAATCATATTTATAATGAATTCCATCTTGTTCATGCAAATAATCTTTTTCAGTTATTACGCTGGCTAAATCTATATACGTACTACCTGTGGCGGTTGCAACTTCGTGAACTTTCAATCTAAAGTTATTTAAGTTTTCATTAGTTAATATAGGATTGGTGTTAACTGCATTATCCATTACAGGAAGGGGAGATATTAAATAAATATTTGTTTTTGGTAGTACTGCTTTAATTGAATTAATAAGTTCAATATATTTTTCTTTAAATGCATTGGAGCTTTCTTCAGATGAATTACTATCAAAGGCAATAACATCATTCATACCATATAATAAAACTAAGTTTTTAGGATTAATATCTTGAAGCTTGTCCGTATTTTGCAAAGCATTTACAACAGTATCTCCTTTATTGGCAATTACGTTATAGCTATCTAAAATACCAAATTCAGATAATGCTTCAGTTATGGAATCTCCCATGAAAATAGTATTTTCATAGTATTTACTATAATTGATATCCATTTTTTCAATGGATTGATTTTCAATGTTATCATTTTTTTTATTTAAAATATCATTTTGATAAGTATCTATTTTATCTTGCAAATCAGCTAAAGATTTATTTTCAAGTTTTACAAGATAATCTTTTCGAGATTGACTTTTACTTTGAAAAACTCCATTTAACATACCTGTGATAAATGAAAATATAATATAAAATGACATTGCTAAGGTAATTACAGTTAATATTTTTCTTCTCATTTTATCTTCCTCTTAAATATTATCGATCTGTTAAGTTATATGAACATTGCTCTTCTCAACCTAAGGAAATACAATAGGTTTGCAAGACTAAATAATACCCCCTTAGAAAAGGAGAGAAGAACAATGAACAAGACTAATATAAAATGCCCACGTTGTCATTCTGATAAACTATACAAGTTTGGTTTGAATAAGCAGGCTAAACAAAAGTATCAATGCAAGCAATGTAAGCGCCAGTTTGCACTTGGCGACGGTGAAGGATTACCTAAAAGAAATTACCCTAGATGTCCTAAGTGTGGTAAAGGAACTTACTTACACCATTCATACAAACATTACAATCGCTATAAATGCAATAACAAGAAGTGTAATCATATAATAGTTAAGCATCATACTACCAATATTGATATAGCATCTAGTGAATTAATTACCGGATCCCTTTCTATGAAAGGAATGCGTTTTCCACTACATGTAATATTAACTGCATTAACACTATATTTTTTAAATAATTCATCAACAAGAGCTATTTCTCAATTCTTGATGATTAACTCTG
>OLQY01002734.1_pt1 | contig 10307 bp, 9 predicted proteins | sample 1672851 | NCBI WGS metagenome assembly OLQY01 (sample SAMEA3136730, study PRJEB25190) | human gut metagenome | reverse complement strand
ATGCTTAGCACAGTAGTGTTATCGAACGAGAACCAAACTTGCCGAGGTTGGGAAGCTCCTACCTCTACAGGTGGGGAGGATGTCACAATTATGGTATACTGTGTTTTGAGAGGCAGTGAATGGAATTTAATTTTAAATGTAGAAATGATACCAGGTTGAAAGTGAATGGGGAGAAATGAATGGATAAAATTGGACATTTAGTTATGACAAAGTCATTATCGGGAAATATACACAGAGCACATAAAGCAGCATTATTGTTTGGAAGTATTCTGCCAGATCTGCTGGTGTATACTTATCTGGAGGGTCATACATGGGAAGCAACCTTCGAACAGATTACAAAACAGATGAAAGCGTTAGAGGCAAAAGGAAGAGGCGGAAGCTTTTCTTATTTAAAACTTGGATGGATTCTTCATTATGTGGAAGATTATTTTACCTATCCGCATAATACGATTTTTGAGGGAACAATTTCAGAACATTATGCTTACGAGAAAAAAATGACAAAGTGGATGCGGGAGGGAGCTTTAGAGCAGATGTCCCTGCCGAGCTGTAAGAAGCTTGATTCTGCTGCGGAAGTGGAGGAGAGACTTCAGGAATTACATGACAGATACCTTTCACAGAAAATGTGTTATGAGAATGATATGGCATATATGCGGCAGATGGTTTCGGAAATATTGAATTGTTATGCCGAGATTTTTGTGAGAAAGAGCGAGTTCGCACATTTTATGGAATGGGTGCGGAAGAAAGTTGGAATAATGACGGGATTTGTTTCTTAGAGTGTGTTTGAAAAATGCTTTTTTCAAACACGCTCTAGTATCTTTTGCTTAAAAAAGTTCAGAACTTCTTGCGTGAAAATCCAGAAATGAAGTGAATTGAATTTAAAATTTATTTGTTTCTATAAAAATGCAAGAAAAAGTGTAAAAAACATTGACAAAATGAAGGAAAAGGACTATAAAACTTCATGTATACAAGAAATGACTTGTATACATGAAAGGAGAGGACAAAAATGAATACATTAGTCATTGTTTTAATTGCTGCTGTTTTATTGACAGCTGCGTATGTATTTTATGGACGGTGGCTTTCTAAAAAATGGGGAATTGACCCAAAAGCAGAGACACCAGCTCATAAGTTTGAAGATGGACAGGATTATGTTCCAACTGACGGTTGGACAGTATTTAGCCATCAGTTTTCATCTATTGCTGGAGCAGGCCCTGTAACAGGAGCAATTCAGGCGGCAGTATTTGGATGGCTTCCAGTACTTTTGTGGGTATTAATTGGAGGTATTTTCTTTGGAGCAGTTACCGATTTTGGAGCCTTATATGCCAGTGTAAAAAATGATGGTAAGTCCATGGGACTTCTGATCGAAAAATACATCGGTAAACTTGGAAGAAAGTTATTTCTTATTTTCTGCTGGCTGTTTACTTTAATTGTTATCGCAGCTTTCGCTGATATGGTAGCAGGTACATTTAATGCTTATACGGTAGATGCCAATGGTGTGATTGCACTTTCCGATGCAGCAAAAACAAATGGAGCAGCAGGAACAATTTCCCTTTTATTTATCGCATTTGCAATGATTTTTGGTTTACTTCATAAACATCTGCATCTGACAGGATGGAAGGAAACGGTTGTTGGATTAATCTGTACTGTAGCAGCACTTGCTATTGGTATGACAATGCCAATTACATTAGGAAAGGACGGCTGGACATATATTACATTTGTATATATTTTCTTTGCGGCAGTACTCCCAATGTGGTTATTAAAACAGCCTCGTGATGCGATGACAACCTATATGTTTATTGGAATGATCGCAGGAGCTGTTGTTGGATTATTAGTAGCGCATCCTACAATGAATCTTCCTGTATTTACAGGCTTCCATAATGATCAGCTTGGTGATTTATTCCCTATTTTATTCGTAACCGTTGCTTGTGGAGCAGTTTCTGGTTTCCACAGTTTAGTATCTTCCGGAACATCTTCAAAGACGGTATCCAATGAAAAAGATATGTTAAAAGTTGGTTACGGCGCAATGGTATTAGAAAGTTTACTTGCAGTTATCGCTTTATGTGTAGCAGGAGCGGCAGCGTCCGCTAACGGAACACCAGCAGATGGAACACCATTCCAGGTATTCTCAAGCGGTGTAGCCGGATTCTTTGAAATGTTTGGAATTCCAGTATATGTAGCACAGTGCTTCATGACAATGTGCGTATCCGCGCTTGCACTTACAAGTTTGGATGCCGTAGCGCGAATTGGCCGAATGAGCTTTCAGGAATTGTTCAGTGTTGATGATATGGAACATGCAGAAGGATGGAGAAAAGTTTTATGTAATACATACTTCTCAACAATCATCACCTTAGCAGCAGCCTTTGTATTAACAAGAATTGGTTATGCAAATATCTGGCCATTATTTGGTTCCGCAAACCAGCTCTTATCTGCTTTAGTATTAGTAACACTTTGCGTATTCTTAAAAGTAACCGGACGAAGCAACAAAATGCTTTTCCCACCACTGATTATCATGCTTTGTGTAACAGGAACCGCATTAGTAGAGAGAACCGTTTCTCTCGTACAGGCATTTTCTGCTGGTTCCGCAACATTTTTAGTAGAAGGCTTACAGCTGATTATCGCTATTTTACTGATGATACTTGGAGTGATCATCGTAGTAAATTCACTCCGGGCTTACTTCGCCTCAAAGAAGAATTCGGAAATTTAATTCGCCAGACAGGCAAAGTATAGAAACAGACGAACAGACGAACTATATAATCAAAATAATCCATATATGTGACTTTAGTCGCAAGTGTTGAATACTCGCTTATATGCTCGTATCCAACACTTGCTCCGAGGCCACAGATATGGATTATTTTAATTCTATAGTTCTGACTGTGGCTGCTGTTGTGTCATATTGGCAAGGATTAGGAATAAAATTTAGTAGAATTTCAAATTGAGGGATTTGTAAATTTATTATGAGGTTAAAATTTTCAGGGAGCATTAATTATTCCTTAAATCCCATTCATATCTGATTTGATTCCTACGGCAAGCAAAGACAGAAAGCTTGGAAGGCAATAGTTTACATCTGTGGCCTGGGAGCAAGGTTTGAATGTAAGCGTGCCCGCGAACATTCAAACCGCCGCGACTAAAGTCACAGATGTAAACTATTGCCTTCCAAACTTTCGTCTGTTTGATATACTGAATCAAATCAGCTCACCTTGACTTCTTTGTGTGGAGAAATTATAATCTTAAATTAAGATTATAAGTAGAATTTAAAGCAACATTTGGAGAAGAAGCTTGGAGGAAGAGAGAAGATGGATGCAGCGAAGATGAATCAGGCAATTCGAATTGCCAAGCTATATTATGAGTTACATTATAACCAGTTAGAAATTGCGGCACGAGAGGGAATTAGCAAGTCTTCTGTAAGCCGTATTTTAAAGAATGCGATGGACATGGGGATTATAGAAGTTCGAATTAAAGATTCTGTTTTGGCAAATGGGAATCTGGAGAATGAACTGATTGCCAGATTTCCGATTAAAAGGGCGATTATTGTGCCAGATTTGGTAGGTAATTCGCAGATATTAATGCAGGATGTCTGTGCGGCATTAGCAGAAGACCTCCCACGTTATATAAAAAATGATAGTGTCATTGGAGTAACATGGGGACATGCACTTGCAGTATTAGCCCAGCAGCTTCCAAAGATTAAGAGAAGCGGGGTATCTGTGATTCAGTTAACTGGAGGATTTTCCAGAGCAATTTTCGAATCGGGTGCTTTGGATGTGTTGAAAAGGTTTGTAGACAGTGTTGGAGGAACAGGTTATCAGATTCCAGCGCCGGCAATGGTGGCGGAATCTTCGATTGTTGAAGCTTTGAAAAAAGATCCACAGATTCATGAAATCCTTGAAATGGCGGAAGTGTGCCAGACAGCAATTTATTCCGTAGGTAACTTAGAACGTCCGTCCATTGTATATGAAATGGGACTTATTGATGAAAATGATTATAAAGACTTCAGCAGAAGAGGAGCAGTAGGAGACTGCTGTTCCCACTTTATAAAACAAAACGGGGAACTATTTGATAAAAAAATAGATGCCCGTGTTGTAGGGGCTTCCCTTGAAACGATTAAAAAGATTCCAAATAAGTTAGTTGTTGCCGTGGGAAAAGAAAAAGAGAAGATTATAACAGCGGCACTTCAAGGAGGACTGGTAGACAGTCTCTATATTGATGAGCCAACAGCAGAATTAATAGTAAGACATAATTAATTTACTATTTAATTCATTAGACAAACTACAGACAAAGACACCCGAGAAGAGAACCCATCTAGCTGGTTTGGAGTTTGAGCTGCCGATTGTGAATGAGAAGAATGGACCTGTCAATTTTGAAGTGATTTATCAGGTAACAGATCGATTTATTGATACATTTTCTTTTTTAAATGTGAGCAGAGATGATAATGAACATATTTATCTGGCAGTTGATGACAAGACAGGAGATGGTCTGTCTTATGATTGCAGTTATAATACGTTAGAATTTTCTTTTGGGAAAGAAGAAGATATGAATGTGCTGTACAAAAGATTTTGTCAGTATTATACTTATATACAGAAGGAACTGCGTAAAGAGGGGCATATGCTGACTGGCATGGGTATTAATCCCCGTTATGCAGTGAATCAGAATGTACCGGTAGTAAGTGAGCGGTATCGTATGTTATTTCATCACCTGTCTTCTTATAAAAAGTATGGCAACAGTATTCCATTTCATTCTTATCCGAATTTTGGACTGTTTTCGTGTGCAAGTCAGATTCAGCTTGATGTAGAAGAAGAGCAGGTAGTTCCAATGCTGAATACATTTACAAAGTTAGAACCGTTTAAGGCATTGATTTTAGCGAACTCTTTATGGGGAGAGAATGCGGAGATTTTATGTAGCAGGGATAACTTTTGGAGAAACAGTCTTCATGGCTTGAATCGCCATAATGTTGATATGTATAATGTTGTATTTGATACAACAGATGAAATTGTTCGATACATAAAGAGTATGAGCTTATACTGTGTAGAAAGAGAAGGGAAATATATTAATTTTCCACCAGTGGTTCTTAGTAAATATTTTTCCTCTGATCGGATAAAAGGGGAATACTTCGATGAAAATAGATATCGGGAAATCACATTCCATCCGGAGATTTCCGATTTGCAATATTTACGGTCATTTAAATTTGAAGATCTGACTTTCCGTGGGACAGTAGAGTTTCGAAGTGTATGTGAGCAGCCGGTAGGTGAAATTATGGCATCGGGAGCATTGCATGCTGGCCTTATGGAAAATATCGGAGGGCTTTCAGAATTTTTAGAGAAAGATACTTCTATCTATCATAATGGATATAATGCATCTGAGTTGAGAAGAACATTTCCTCAGGCCTTTATATGGAAGGGCGGAGAAACTTTTAAGTCCAGGCAGACAGATGGCAGAAGGAATGGAGAACGGAAAAACACTGGAGGATTACATCGAAGAGTATGGAGGAATGTAATGCTGCATATTGAAAATGAGTATATAAGAGAACATTTATTAGATGGTGCATTTGGAATTGAGATGGAAAGTCTGCGTGTTGTAGGAGATGGTATGCTTTCACAGACTGCACATCCTTTTCCGGGAGATGCACATATCGTCAGAGACTTCAGTGAAAACCAGACCGAAATTAATACAGGAGTAAATGAAAGCATCGAGGCGGCAATTGAAGAATTAAAAGGACATACCAGAAGAATTCAGGAAAAGTTAAAGGCACTTCCAGAGCCAGAATTGCTGTGGCCATTTTCTAATCCTCCATATATTGGCGGGGAGAAAGATGTGCCAATTGCACAGTTTGATGGGAAAGATGCACATAAAACAGCCTACCGTGAATATCTTTCCGATAAATACGGACGTTATAAGATGACATTTTCGGGAAGTCATGTAAATTTTTCTTTTTCAGAAGATTTGTTAAGAGCAGATTTTGCTCTGCAGTCTGAGCCGGATTTTATGAAATATAAGAATAAATTGTATTTGGAGCTGGCACAGAAAATGGCTGTATATGGCTGGATTTTAGTGGCAGTTACGGCGGCCAGTCCGATTGTAGACAGTTCTTTTATGGAAAAAGGTGTCTATGGGAAAAGTGTTTTTACAGGATTAAGTTCTGTAAGATGCAGTGAACTTGGTTACTGGAATGAATTTCCACCGACATTTGATTACAGCGATATTGATTCTTACGTGAATTCTATTGAAAAGTATGTTAAAAATGGCTTATTAAAAGCACCGTCAGAACTCTATTATCCTATTCGTTTAAAACCTGCAGGAGAAAATAATCTTATATCTTTGAGGAAGAATGGAATCAATCATATCGAACTTCGTATGTTTGATTTAAATCCTCTCACAGGGGCTGGAATTGATGCGAGAGATGTGAAGTTTGCACAGCTTTTAATGGTGTGGCTCGCAACGATGCCATCCTGGTATGTTTCCAAAAAGGATCAGGTAAATGCTGTGCAGAATTTTAAAAATGCGGCCCATTACGATTTAAAGACAGTAAAAATTGCCCGTACGGAAAAAAGAGCGCGGTCTATCGTACATGAGGCATTAAAAGTTATCGGATGGATGAAAGAGTTTTATCAAGGCCTGAAAATGGACGATGTTCAACAAATCTTAGATTTTGAATATGAGAAATTTGTTGATCCAGAGAAGAGATATGCATGGCAGGTTCGAAAACAATATCAGGAAAACTATGTAGAAAAAGGACTTGTATTAGCGAGACAAAAACAAAATATGACTGTTTAGAGATATTTAGATATGACTGGAATCTCAGAGATTTTATCTCAGTCGAGAAGACTCCCACCTCTTCAGGTGGTGAGTAATAGCAAATTTGTCTCAGTGGGAGTCCAATCTCCGACTGAGATAAACGCTCCGCGAGGATGCGCAGTGATTCTGATAGGAATATGTCAGCTTCGCTGACCAGAATCACGCGCCAAGTCTCACGGACGTTCGACTTGAAAATCAGATACTTTGCGGAAGAAAATCAAAATAGCTCAAAATGGTCATAATACAATATATAAGGAGAAAAGAAAATCAATGTGTGAATTGTTTGGAGTAGATTCTGCAAAAAAGATACCGTTAAATGAGTTATTAAGAGAATTTTTTTCGGATGGAACAGAACATCCCCACGGTTGGGGTATGGCATTTTTTTATGGCAATGCTGTTTCTTTAGAAAAGCAGCCACAGTCTGCTGTGACAAGCAATTATTTAAAGCAGAGACTTCGTGCTAAAATAGAGACAGACAAGATGATTGCACATATCCGTCTTGCGACCAGGGGAACAATGGACTATGAAAATACACATCCGTTTGTTATGCGTGATAATTATGACCGCACCTGGACGTTAGCGCATAATGGAACAATATTTGAAAGTGAAGTACTTGAGCCATTTGTAGCGGCAGAAGACGGAGATACGGACAGCGAACGCATTTTGTGCTATATTATTGATCAGGTAAATGCAGCGCAGGATGAAAAGGGAGCGGCACTGACAAAAGAAGAACGTTTTGCGCTTCTTAATCGTATTATCCTGGAAATCGCGCCAGAGAATAAGCTGAATCTGCTTATTTTTGACGGAGAGATTATGTACATTCATACTAATTATAAAGACAGCCTGTACCGTTGCCGTAAAGACACAGCAATCGTTATGGCAACTCGTCCTCTCGACCGTGATAAATGGAAGAACGTCCCAATGAATCAGTTACTTGCCTATGAAGATGGGAAGCTTATTTATACGGGTACAAAACATGAGTATGAATTTGTAGACAGCGAAGAGAAGATGCATATGCTGTTTCTTGATTTTGCAAATCTTTAAAAATAACACAGAAAAGGAAGAAATATATGTTAAATCAATTTTCAAGAACCCAGCTTTTACTGGGGGAAGAAGCAATGGATAAATTAAAAAATTCCCGTGTGGCAGTTTTTGGAGTCGGCGGAGTTGGTGGTTATGTCTGCGAGGCATTAGCGCGAAGCGGAGTCGGTACATTTGACCTTATTGATGATGACAAAGTGTGTCTTACAAACTTAAATCGTCAGATTATTGCCACAAGAAAAACAGTTGGCAAATACAAAGTAGAAGTAATGAAGGAGCGTATTTTAGACATTAATCCTGATGCACAGGTCAATGTCCACCAATGCTTTTTCCTTCCAGAAAATGCAGATGATTTTCCATTTGATGAATATGATTATGTTGTCGATGCAGTCGATACTGTTACCGCAAAAATCGAGATTATTATGCAGGCGCAAAAGTACGGAACTCAGGTAATCAGTAGCATGGGAGCTGGCAACAAACTTGATCCGGCAGCCTTCCAAGTAGCCGACATTTACAAAACCAAAATGTGTCCACTTGCAAAAGTAATGCGTCGCGAACTGAAAAAGCGAGGTGTAAAAAAACTGAAAGTTGTTTACTCCGAAGAAAAGCCAACACGTCCAATCGAAGATATGTCCATAAGCTGCAGAACAAATTGTATCTGCCCTCCGGGAGCGGAGCATAAATGTACGGAACGACGCGATATTCCGGGAAGCGTAGCTTTTGTACCATCTGTGGCAGGGCTTATTATCGCAGGGGAAGTTGTGAAGGATATTGCTGGGAAATAGGATTTTGCCAGAGAATTTTTTATATGCTCAAAGAACGGGTGAAGCATTTAATCACTTTCTAAGTACTAGAGCGTGTTTGAAAAATCATTGGGGCATTTATTTAGGAAATCAGGCTGGAATTGTGGGGGTTTCTAAACGTTAAAAGCACAAAGAAATGAAGAATATAGTTTTCAAAGATTGCGTAACACCGTCAAAAGCTATATTGAGAAAAATAAAGGGGAATGTGAGGTATATCCATCACCATTTGCGGTTTTTTAAATAAAGATGAAAAAATATATGTGGAGCCAGATATCAGTGTCATTTGTGATAAAGATAAATTAAATGACAGGGGCTGTGTAGGTGTCCCGGATTTTGTAATCGAAGTTGTTTCAAAGTCTAGCAGGAAGATGGATTATACAACAAAGAATCCATTATATTCGGATGTCGGTGTAAGAGAATATTGGATTGTTGATCCTGAAAAGGAGCGAACAACGATTTACTATTACGAGCAGGATGAAGCACCGATGATAAGCCTATTTACTCAGACGATTCAAAGTGGGATTTATGAAGGATTGGAGATTAATATATCGGAATTATTGAAGTAGATAGCATTCTGTAATAACAAGTGGAATGTATAGATTAGGAAAATCCAAAATGTAGCGGTTAAAAGAAAGTTTCAAAACTAAACTAATCTTTACATTCCAATATGTTATTACTATAAATCCATATTATAAAGGAAAATAACTGTGTTGACAATATACTTAAGATTATAATTAATATTGATGTGAAAAGAAAAATATTTATCCTATTAGGTTAGTGTTGTAAAATGCAAAGAAAGGTGATATAATGCAAGTACAATTTTAGTGAATGGTAAAGTATAGTTATAGATGAGATTTTGACATAAATAAAGAAGATATAAATTGTCGACCGATAATAATGCAAAAATATAGGGAGGTTGACAATGCGATAAATATGGGCTGAGAGCGAAATTATAATAAAAATATGGATGTAAGATGGGGAGAATAGAAAGAGGTCGACAGAAAAAGAAGAAAGACTATAGATGATATAATGGTAGCTGGAGGACGGGAATTAATAGATACATTATGGAATGTAAATTTAATTATTATTGACAGTGTACCGTCAATGCAACCAGAATTAATAGATACATTATGGAATGTAAATTCTGAATAGTTCATCGTATTGCCTGATTCTACTTGAATTAATAGATACATTATGGAATGTAAATTTCTTTACTTCCTTACTTGGAAGTACGACCATTTCGCGAATTAATAGATACATTATGGAATGTAAATGTTATTAAAGTTGTAAATCTTTTAATTGGCAAGCTTGTGAATTAATAGATACATTATGGAATGTAAATATTTCCATGTCTTGGTCGCCAAAATAGCGGAGAAAGTCGAATTAATAGATACATTATGGAATGTAAATTGAGTTATCACAGTCAATATTGTACTGGATTTCGAGAATTAATAGATACATTATGGAATGTAAATGCCTGAGCAAGGATATTCATTCCTTCCGCCGCTTCCGGAATTAATAGATACATTATGGAATGTAAATTGATATGATTACATGATAATGTGGCTTCTTAGGTGAATTAATAGATACATTATGGAATGTAAATGTATGAACAGACTAAGGCACTAGAGCGTGTTTGAAAAACATTTTAAGTTGTTCATTTTAACCAAATTAATATTG
>OLQY01002718.1_pt1 | contig 10385 bp, 10 predicted proteins | sample 1672851 | NCBI WGS metagenome assembly OLQY01 (sample SAMEA3136730, study PRJEB25190) | human gut metagenome | reverse complement strand
CCGGCTAGTGTGGTCCAGCTTCGCTGGACACACGGCAAAAAAAAGACTGTCGTATTCACGACAGTCTTTTGCGTTTCTTAAAAAATTCCCAGATTCAATACAGCAGCAATCACAATAAATAAGACAACCAGAATCTTGGTTCCTGTTACCAGTCTTCCCTCCATGGAACGTCCTTTGTTCTTGCCCCAGTAAGTATCAGCTGCTCCGGCGATCGCTCCAAGTCCTGCTGACTTACCTTCCTGCATTAAAATGATAACTGTCAATGCAATACTGATTATAATAAAAACAACTGTTAAGATTATTTTTAAAACTGCCACTTTATTTTCCTCCTACGGTTATAAACTCACAACTTAAAGCAGTATAACACATACCCGCCATATTTTCAACTGTTTTTTGTTTCCTCTGATGTGATTGCGCCATCCACGCATACCATAACCATATTCGGCAATGATTTTTCAATTGTCATAAATGAATCTGCTCCTTACTCTCCCCACATGGAATCCATATTGTGAAAATGCACACAGTCATCTACCTCCATGATCTCCGAGATTGGCGCTGTGCTATATTTTAAATAATTCTTTCTGGATGCTTTCTCAAAATATCCATTAATTCTTTCCACAACAATGACACAGTCCTCCTGCCTGATTCCTAAAAGCAGCATCAGGAACTGATTATCACTGTATCTGGTAAACATATCCCCACGCCGGAGAGAATTACGGATTGCCTGTTCTAGTTCCTCTGCAACCTTGCCAAGGCGTTCTCCTTTCTCCAACGGAACTCCTTTTCCATCCGTCATGGTACACAAAAGAAGATAGGCAGACTGCCCTGAACGCTCGATCACTCTCTGCACATACCGGTATCCTTCCATAAAAGAAAGATAACTGCAGAAAAAAGCTCCATCGTCTTTTTCTCTCTGGTTTAATCCCTCCTGGATCTCATTCACATGATCCGCTTTATCATGCTTCCCGATTTTCGTATTTTTATCATTTTCTTTTTATCCTTCATACACTATAATATACATAAATGATAAACGACAGCCGTTTTATTCCAAAAGAAGCGTTGCCGAGAAAGAATATTTAAGGAGAAACAATATGACCCCCAGAACAAAGGGACGTTTCATATTACTTCCAATGCTCCTGTGTGTCTGTCTTACCTTCTGTTCCTGTGGCAGTAACGAGAGTACCGAAAAACCTTCTGCAGTATCCTCTGACACTGCAGCAAAGGATTCCTCTCCGGCTACCACAGATGCTGCCGGATCCCGGGACAATACTCCTGTTGTACTGACAGGCAGTGCAGACGGCACCGTTACCTATGGGAATGATTCCGTTACAGTGGATGCCTCCCATACGGAAGAAGGCTATCTTATGGTTTCCTACTCCGGTTCCAACTCCAAAGTCAAATTGCAGATCACAGGTTCTGATGAGATCACTTACACATATAATTTACATGATGGTTATGAAACCTTTCCCCTCACTTCCGGAAGCGGTTCCTACACCGTCGGCGTATTTGAAAATATTGAGGGAACCAGTTATTCCACCCTTTTTACGCAGGCAATTGATGTGACGATCCAGGATGAATTTGGTCCATATCTGTACGCAAACCAGTATGTAAACTTTTCAGCAGACTCCAAAGTCATCTCCAAAGCCATGGAACTTTCTGCATCTGCCAATGATGATCTGGAAGTAATTGAAAATGTCTATAATTATATTATCACGAATTTTACTTATGATTATGACAAAGCTGCATCTGTGCAGAGCGGCTATCTGCCTGATGTGGATGATGTCCTTGCCAGTCAGACCGGGATCTGTTTTGATTACGCCGCTGTCATGGCTTCCATGCTCCGGTGTGAGCGGATTCCCACCCGCCTTGAAGTAGGTTATATGGGTGATGTCTACCACGCATGGATCAGTACTTATATCAAAGATAAAGGCTGGGTAAACGGAATTATTGAATTCGATGGAAATGATTGGAAACTAATGGATCCGACTTTTGCTTCCACAAGTTCCGATCCAAAAGATTTTCTTACCCAGACAGATGAATACATTACAAAGTATGTCTATTAACAGGAGGTTTTTCTCTTATGAAGAAAAAGAAACAGCAGATGCTGGGCAACCTTGAGATCGCAGCATTCTGTGACCAGCTTTCCATGATCGTTTCTGCCGGGATTCCCATCTATGAAGGAATCTCCATTCTGCAGGAGGACGCACCGGAAGAAGAAACTGCCGAAATTTTATCTGTTATCAGCAATTCCCTCGATCATGGAAGTTCTTTCTGTGATGCCTTAAGGGAAACAAATGTATTTCCCAAATATGTTCTGGATATGATCGGGATCGGTGAACTTGCGGGCAAACTCGAAGAGGTATTAAATGCACTGACCGGATATTATAAAAGGGAAGAAAGCATCCAAAACAGCATTAAAAATGCCGTCACGTATCCGCTGCTCATGATTGCCATGATGCTTGCCGTCATTCTGGTGCTGATTGCCAAAGTACTTCCTGTTTTTCATCAGATCTATATGGAATTAGGAAGTGACCTGACCGGATTTGCCGGAGCGATGATGAGATTTTCAGATGCATTGAACCAGTATCTGTTTGTCATTGTGATCGTTCTGATCGCAGCTGCCGCAGGCATTTTTCTTATTTCAAAATCTGACGCAGGGCAAAAATTCTTCAAAAAAAGACCCCTTGCATTAAGCACCGCTGCCAGCCGCTTTGCAAACTGCATGGCACTTGCATTAAGCAGCGGACTCGATACGGATCAGGGACTTATGCTCGCAGAACAGCTTGTAGACAATCCTTACATGGCTTCCCGCATCAAGAAGTGCCGCGACCTGACTGCTTCCGGCAGGGGATTTGCCGAGGCGGTCTTAACGTCCGGTATTTTCAGTAAGATCTATACTTCCATGATCACGATCGCTTTCCGCACCGGTTCCATGGACGAAGTCATGCACCAAATTTCTGAGGAATATGAGGAGGAAACTGACCGGCAGATTGCAGGGTTTATCTCTGTATTAGAGCCAACCTTAGTCATTATCCTGTCCATTTTCATAGGACTCATTTTGATTTCTTTCCTTCTGCCTCTCATTGGCATTATGTCAAGTATCGGCTAAAAGTAATAGGAACAGCGAGGTTCTTTTATGATACGATTGAAACAAAAAAAGAAAAAAAAATATAAACAGCTATTGTGTTCTGTCGTTCTTCTTGCTTTGACACTTTTTGTATTTGGTTTTGCAGCTGACCGCATCCGCCTTTCCAATGAATCCGAGCAGACAACCATTTTAGAAAAAGCAGTCACCCGGACGATCACACAATGCTATGCTTTAGAGGGCAGTTATCCACCTGACATTGCTTATCTCACCACACATTATGGTCTGACCTATGATCCTGACCAGTATCTGATCGACTATCAGTACATCGGCTCAAATTTAAGACCGGATGTCACTATTATTAAAAGGAACTGATTTTATGCTTGAATTAAAGAAAACACCGGAGCATACGATCAACCGTGTCTTCCTGCTTGCACTGCTGGCGCTTTTTGCCGCCACTGCATTTTTAGTTGTCTCCATCGGAGCAAAACAATATCATTCGATTGCAGACAGCATGACCGCAAATTATGAGACCCGTACCGTATCCTCTTATCTGGAAGAAAAAATGAATCAAAATGATGTGGCGGGTTCTGTCGCAGTCACATCCATCGGTGACTTTCCTGCCATCGCCTTATCTGAGGCTGTAAATGACACGATTTACACAACCTATATCTACTGTTACGACGGATATCTCCGTGAGATCACAGTTTCCGATGGAACAACTGTTTTACCGGGAGATGGGCAGAAAATCATTGAGACAAAAGCACTTTCCATTGATATGGTCAGCTCGAATCTTTACTGCTTTACCATCACGGATACGGCCGGAGACACCTATCCGCTTTATATCTCACTGAATGCAAAACAATCGTAATTTGCAAAAGGAGTTTCCATGAATCAATACCGTCACTCAAAATCCAGTCTCTTTTTGATGGAGATTATTTTAAATATTCTGTTTTTTTCGATTCTTGCAACATTTTGTGTACAGATATTTTTCAAAGGATACCAGCTCTCGAAAAGCACAGAAAAACTGCATCAGGCAGTGACCGCATGCACGTCGATCGCAGAAATCTGCCAGAGTACGGATTCCCTGGAGGAAACCCTAAGTTCCATCTATCCGGAATCCATGAGTCTGAATGAAACAATTTTAATCTACTACAATAAAGATTTTCTTGCCTGTGGAAAACAAAACGCTGTTTATCGGGCAACGGTAGATTTTTTACCGGATCAGCTTGCCACCATCCACATCACCTTTTTGGATACCAGCACTGCTGAAACACTTTATGAACTGTCAGCTTCCTGCTATCAGCCAATTTCCCTAAGCACAACAGGAGGTATGCAGTATGAATAAGCAAAAAAAAGGATTTATCCATATCGGTTTTTCATCCATCCTGATGGTTTTTACCATGTTATGTCTGGTGACTTTTGCGACGCTCTCTCTGATCACTGCAAATTCAGATTACAGATTAAGTCTTAAAGTTGCAGAAAAAACAACCGCCTATTACGAAGCAGATACTGCTGCAAGGAACTATCTGCAGCAATTAGATCTGGCACTCGCAGACCTTTACGCAAACTGTGATGACAGTCAGACTTTTTTTGAAAAGGCTGCTGATCTGATACCGGAACTGAAAACAGAAGATACGCTGACCGCGGGATCGCCTACGATTGTAGGTAATTGTCCAACCTGCACATTTCAGGTTACGATCAACGATGTGCAGAAACTTTATGTCACATTAAAACTTCTTTATCCGGAACATCCCGGAGATGAATTTTATAAAGTCACACAGTGGCAGACCGTCACGAACAATGAACCTGTGATTGACGATGACTCACTTCATCTGTATCAGGGAAATTAATTATAAGAAAGGTTTGGTTATGAATATGAACGTCAGAGAAATTTTAGAAAAAATCACAAAAGAGCATGCATCCGATATCTTTGTTGTTGCAGGCCGCCCACTGACCTACAAAGTCAATGGAAAAATGCATACTTATCAGGAAGAACGCATGAAACCGGATATGTGCCGCGACTTTGTCACAGCGATTTATGAACTTGCTGACCACCGCGATATTTCCCAATTTGAGACAACCGGTGACGACGACTTTTCTTTTGCCATTGTGGGAGTGTCAAGATTCCGTGTCAGCACTTATAAACAGCGTGGCTCTTACTCCGCCGTCATCCGAATCATCACATTCACTTTGCCACAGCCAAGTGAACTGATGATCCCGGATGCTGTGATGGAACTTGCCAACACCAACAAGGGAATGGTGCTCGTCACCGGTCCTGCTGGTGGTGGAAAATCAACGACATTAGCCTGCCTGATCGACAAGATCAACACCGAGCAGGAAGCCCATATCATCACATTGGAAGATCCATTAGAATACTTGCACACCCATAAAAAAAGTATCGTAAGCCAGCGTGAGATATGCACCGACACTGAAAATTATCTCACAGCTCTGCGCGCTTCCCTTCGTCAGAGCCCGGACGTGATCCTGCTCGGTGAGATGCGTGATTATGAGACGATCAATACAGCCATGACTGCTGCCGAAACCGGACATTTGATTTTTTCAACGCTTCACACCATCGGGGCTGCCAATACCATCGATCGAATCATCGATGCATTTCCAGCTGCTCAGCAGCATCAGGTAGCGGTACAGCTCTCTATGGTATTACACGCAGTCGTATCCCAGCGTCTGCTCCCGACCACGGATGGAAAAATGGTTCCGGCTTTTGAAATCATGGTGTTAACGCCCGCCATCCGTAACATCATCCGTGAAGGTAAAATACATCAGATTGACGGCATGATCTACACCTCCACGAACGAGAATATGTTAGCGATGGATACCAGTATTTTCCGCCTTTATCAAAAAGGCATCATCGATAAAAAAACTGCTCTTGCAAATGCTTCCAACCCGGAAATGATGAGCAAGAAAATAGGAGCCATTTAGGCTCCTATTTCTTTCGGATTATCTCGGCTTTCCCATATCTTGCAGATTCTTTTAACTCTTCCTCAATACGGAGTAACTGATTGTATTTGGCGGTTCGTTCTCCTCTGCACGGTGCACCGGTCTTGATCTGTCCGGCATTCACTGCCACCGCAAGATCTGCGATAAAGGCATCCTCGGTCTCCCCGGAACGATGGGAGATCACTGCCTGATAACCAGCACATTTTGCCATCTCGATCGCCTCCATCGCTTCTGTGACGGTTCCGATCTGATTTACTTTAATGAGAACTGCATTTGCGACGCTTAAATCAATTCCGCATTTAATCCGCTTTGGATTTGTCACAAAAAGGTCATCCCCTACAAGCTGGACTCTGCCACCAATGCGTTTTGTCATTTTCTGCCAGCCTTCCCAGTCATCCTCAAATAAACCATCCTCGATCGACACGATTGGAAATTCTTCGATCAGTTCTTCATACAGAGCGATCATTTCATCCGCACTCCGCTTCACACTGTCTTTACAATAGTCCTTTGCAGAGCCTTCTCCGGCTCCCTCTTCCGGCTCTTTTCCTGCCGCTCTGGATTCTCCCGGGAAAATGTATACCCCAGCCTCCTCGTCATACAGTTCGCTTGCCGCTGCATCCATGGCAAACACCACGTCATCACCTACGTGATAGCCTGCCTTTTCCACTGCCTTCTGTAAATAGCGGAATACTTCCCTGGTGTCCTTGACATCCGGTGCAAATCCGCCCTCGTCCCCGACTGCAGTGCTTAATCTCTCCTCGTTTAAGATCTGACGTAGGAAATGATAGATTTCTGCTCCCATACGGAGTCCGTCATGAAAATCGAGTGCTCCCACCGGCATAATCATAAACTCCTGAAAATCAATGGAATTTTTTGCATGCACTCCACCGTTGATGACATTCATCATCGGAACCGGAAGAATGTGTGCTGCCGTTCCTCCGAGATAACGGTACAACGGCTGTTCTAATGCTTTTGCCGCGGTTTTGGCACACGCCATGGAAACACCAAGAATTGCATTTGCACCAAGATTCCCCTTATTATCCGTGCCATCCTCTTCCACCATGATGCGGTCGATTCCTGCCTGATCGAGCACATTAAAGCCAATGAGTTTTTCCCTGATCTTCTGGTTGACGTGATCCACTACTTTCCGGACACCCAACCCAAAATACCGTTCTTCTCCATCCCGAAGCTCGATCGCCTCAAAGCGCCCGGTACTTGCGCCCGACGGAACGGACTCGCGCGCCGTGATCTTTTTTCCGGTTGTCTCTGTCTCGGCGGTCACTTCCACTTCGACCGTCGGATTTCCCCTGGAATCTAAAATTTCCCTTGCATGAACATCAATGATTTTAATAAATAAAGACATACTTTCCTCCTTGCATGAACTGCTTTTTGGAATAGTATGTCTTTTGCTGTTTCATATTATGTAATTTTTCTGATGCATCTGTTTTGGTTATGTAAGTGTTTACATTATGTATTCTTACACATTTCTCATTTTCGTCAATATATATTTTTGATTATTTTGTATATTTCGCATATTTTTGTTGATGTTGCACGTATTATTTTAACATTTTTGTTATTTTTGCCATTTCTTTTGTTGCTTTATTTTTTTGCTTGTTGTATAATATTTATGATTGCAGTGTAACTGCTTTCATTTTTATAATACATAAGCAGCTTTATAATAATGTAAGGAAGTCCATTTCTTACATAGAACACATTTTTCAGGGGATTTACTATGGCAATGACAATTTACGACATTTCAAAAAAAGCCGGTGTTTCCATCGCCACTGTATCACGTGTTTTAAATGGCAGTGAAAACGTCCGCCCATCCACCCGCAAAAAAGTCATGGATGTCATCGACAAATACGATTACACTCCAAATGCTTTTGCGCGCGGCATGGGACTGCATTCCTTAAAAACGATCGGTATTCTCTGTGCAGATTCGTCTGACCTTTTTCTTGCAAAGGCAGTCTACTTTCTGGAGCAGGAATTACAGGCAAACGGATACGAATCTCTTTTATGCTGTACCGGTTATAATCCGGACATCAAAAAGAATTACCTTAATTTAATTCTTTCCAAAAAGGTGGACAGCATTATATTGGTAGGTTCTAACTTCATCGGTTCCACCGAGGATGAAAACCAGTATATTAAGGATGTTTCCACGCAGGTTCCAATCATGCTGTTAAATGCTTCCTTTGATTATCCGAATGTTTACAGTACACTCTGTGATGATTATGGAACCATGTTTGAGGCAACAGCTGAAATGATCCAGGCAGGAATCACGGATATCCTGTATCTGTATGATTCCAAATCCTACAGTGGCTTAAAGAAGCTTCACGGATTCCGCGATGCAATGAAAGAACACAATATTCCGGGTTTTGAAAAACTGATCCACTTTTACGACGGCAATATCGAACATCTGGATGAGATTGCCGACTTTGTGGCAGACATTGCAAAAAAAGGGGCGTCTTTTCATGGCATCATGACTTCTGACGATTCCCTTGCGATTGGCAGTATCAAATATGCGCAGAAAAAAGGGATTCGCATCCCGGAAGACCTTTCCGTTATGGGATATAACAACTCCATGCTGACAAACTGCTGTACACCGGAGCTGACTTCTGTTGACAACCGTTTAGAAACCCAGACACACCAGTTAGTCCAGACATTGCTCGGTGTTTTAGCCGGAGAGGAAATGCCCAAAAAATCGATTTTCTCTGGAAAAATCATAAAACGAGGAACAACATTATTTTAACTTTAAGGAGGTCATTATTATGAAACCATTTATGGACAAGAATTTTCTTCTTTCCAACGAAACAGCTCAGAAATTATATTTTGATTATGCAGCGACAACACCTGTATTAGATTATCACTGCCATATCAATCCACAGGAGATTTACGAGGACCGCCAGTTCGAAAACATCACTCAGGTATGGCTCGGCGGCGACCACTACAAATGGCGCTTTATGCGTTCCTGCGGTGTGGATGAGTATTACATCACCGGAGAAGCTCCAGACAAAGAGAAATTCTTCAAATGGGCTGAATGCTTAGGAAAAGCAATCGGAAACCCGCTTTTCCACTGGAGTCATCTCGAATTACAGAAATATTTCGGATACAACGGTGTTTTAAACAAAAAAACTGCGGAGGAAGTCTGGAATCTCTGTAACGCAAAACTTGCAGATCCATCCATGTCTGTCCGCAATATCATCAAACAGTCCAATGTAACTTTAATCTGCACAACAGACGATCCTGTTGACAGCTTAGAGTGGCACAAAAAAATTGCTGAGGACAATAGCTTTGACGTTCAGGTTCTTCCGGCATGGCGTCCTGATAAAGCAATGAATATCGAAAAACCAACTTATCTTGATTACCTTGCGACTTTATCTGACGTTTCCGGCATCAAGGTAGATTCCTTTGCTTCTTTATGTGAAGCATTAAAAAACCGTATGGACTTCTTTGCTTCCATGGGATGCTCTGTATCCGATCACGGTTTAGAGTATGTGATGTACGCTCCTGCTTCTGCTGAGACTGTAGAATCTATTTTTGCAAAACGTCTTGGTGGAGCTTCCATCACAAAAGAGGAAGAAATCATTTTCAAAACAGCATTTATGGTTTTTGTTGGAAAAGAGTACGCTAAGAGAAACTGGGTAATGCAGCTTCATTATGGATGCAAACGTGACAACAACACTCCAATGTTCAACAAACTTGGTCCTGATACCGGTTACGACTGCATCAATAACTATGCTCCATCTTCTGAGATGGCAGATTTCTTAAATGCATTAAACAGTACAGACGAGCTTCCAAAAACCATTTTATACAGCTTAAATCCAAACGACAACCAGTCCATCGGTACGATCCTTGGATGTTTCCAGGATTCTACTGCTGTTGCAAAGATCCAGCAGGGTTCCGCATGGTGGTTCAACGATCATAAGACCGGCATGACTGACCAGATGATCTCCCTTGCAAATCTCGGAAACCTTTCCGGTTTTGTTGGAATGTTAACAGATTCCAGAAGCTTTTTGTCTTACACACGCCACGATTATTTCAGAAGAATCCTCTGCAATCTGATTGGCACATGGGTAGAAAACGGGGAATATCCGGCTGATTACGAGACTCTCGAGGAAATCGTACGTGGAATTTCTTATAACAATGCTGTAAACTACTTTAATTTTAATTTAGAGTTAGCAAAATAATTTTTATTTAAGGAGAAGGATGTATTATGGAATTACGAACTGCCGCTTACTGGTGGTGTTACGGATTTCCTGAGGTTATGTTGTATTGCATGCCAACAAAGTATTTATAAACATAAAAAATAGAACTGTTTGTTTTCAGGAGCGCTTCCGCT
>OLQY01002699.1_pt1 | contig 10445 bp, 9 predicted proteins | sample 1672851 | NCBI WGS metagenome assembly OLQY01 (sample SAMEA3136730, study PRJEB25190) | human gut metagenome | reverse complement strand
GTGCATCATGCAGACAATGCCGTAGAGAAGGAATGAAATTATTCCTTAAAGGTGAAAGATGTTATACTGATAAATGTGCTATAGTTACAAGAAACTATGCTCCAGGACAACATGGACAAGGAAGAAAGAAAGTTTCTGGCTATGGTTTACAATTAAGAGAAAAGCAAAAAGTTAAGAGAATATACGGAGTATTAGAAACTCAATTCAAAAACTTATACGAGCGTGCTGACAAAATGGCTGGTATGACAGGGGTTAACTTATTAAGTTTATTAGAAAGAAGATTAGACAATGTTGTTTACAGAATGGGATTAGCTTCATCTAGAAAAGAAGCTAGACAATTAGTTGGACACGGTCACTTCTTATTAAATGGACATAAAGCTGATATAGCTTCTATGACAGTTAAACCAGGTGATGTTATAACAGTTAAAGAAAGATCAAAATCTTCTGCTAAATTCAAAGCTTTAGTAGAAGCTAACACAAAGGTAGCTCCTAAGTGGTTAGAAACTAACTTAGAAGAAATGTCTGCTAAAGTTGTTGCTTTACCAGCAAGAGAAGATATAGATCTTGAAATAGCAGAACACTTAATAATAGAGCTTTACTCTAAGTAATAAGCATATTTTAAAGATAACTTTTAAAGTTATCTTTGAAAAATTGTTTACCCTCAGTGGATTAATAAATTTAAGGGAGGGTTTTGTCCATGATAGAAATAGAAAAACCAAAAGTAGATATAATAGAACTTAGCGAAGACTATAGATATGGAAAGTTTGTTGTAGAACCTCTTGAAAGAGGATACGGCATAACTATAGGGAATGCTTTAAGAAGAATATTATTATCATCTTTACCAGGTGTTGCAGTTAATTCTATAAAAATAGATGGAGTTCTTCATGAATTCTCAACTGTACCAGGTGTTAAAGAAGATGTTACTGAAATTATATTAGCATTAAAAGAACTTTCAGCTACTATAGATGGTGAAGGTAGTAGAACTCTTAAAATAGAAGCTCAAGGACCATGCACTATCAAAGGATCAGACATAATATGTCCTCCTGACGTTGAAGTATTAAGCAAAGATTTACATATAGCTACGCTAGATGAAAATTCTAAGTTTAATATGGAAATACATGTAGACAAAGGTAGAGGATACGTTTCTGCTGAAGAAAATAAGACAGAGCATATGCCTATAGGTGTTTTACCTGTAGATTCAATATATACTCCTGTTGAAAAAGTAAGCTACCATGTTGAAAATACTAGAGTAGGTCAAAAGTCAGATTATGATAAATTAATACTAGAAGTTTGGACTAATGGAAGTATAAATCCTCAAGAAGGAATATCTCTAGCAGCTAAAGTTCTAGTTGAACACTTAAATCTATTCATAGACTTAACTGAGCATGTAAGCAACGTTGAGATAATGGTAGAAAAAGAAGAAGACCAAAAAGAAAAAGTTCTAGAAATGACAATAGAAGAATTAGATTTATCTGTTAGATCTTACAACTGTTTAAAGAGAGCGGGAATAAACACAGTTGAAGAATTAGCTAATAAATCTGAGGACGATATGATGAAGGTTAGAAATCTAGGGAAGAAATCTTTAGAAGAAGTAATCCAAAAGTTAGAAGAACTTGGACTAGGTCTTAAACCAAGCGAAGAATAGGCAAGAAGGAGGGATATAGTATGGCTACTTACCGTAAATTAGGACGTGAGACATCTCACAGAAACCTTATGTTAAGAAACTTAGTAACTGATTTACTAAGAAACGGAAGAATAGAAACAACTGTAACTAGAGCAAAAGAAACTCGTAGAATGGCAGAAAAGATGATAACTCTTGCTAAAAGAGGAGATCTTCACGCTAGAAGACAAGTTTTAGCTTACGTTATGGATGAGACTGTAGTAAACAACCTATTCACTGATATAGCTCCAAAATATGCAGAGAGAAACGGTGGATATACTAGAATAATCAAAAAAGGACCAAGAAGAGGCGACGCTGCTGAAATGGCTTTTATAGAATTAGTATAGTATAGAAAAGGATTAAGTTATATAACTTAATCCTTTTTTTATTATATTATGTTAATTTATCTAATTATTAACTAATTTGTTATGTTAGTTATTTTGATAAATATATTGAATTTACTATATAAAGTTTTTTAATTATCAAAATATAGTTTATTAGACTTGAGTATTTTTAATAATTATAACTAACTGGTATAACGAATTAACTAAAAATATTTATATTTTGAGATTTATAGATATAAGTTCTAATAATAATTCTAGATTATAAAACATTTTTATTATCTACGGTACTTTTAAATAATATAACGTAATAATTTTAATTAATGAAGTATTTTAATTAAAACTTATAGATTAAATTTTTTAGAACCTTAAACATATATAAGTTTTATGATTAAATAACAATCAAATTACTTAACATAGTTTTTACTTATGCAATAATTTGATTGTTATTTAAAATAATACAAAATAAAATAATAAAACTTCTATTATAGTTATTCTTTGCTTATTATTAAAAAATATAAAAATTGTATTTTAATGTTATAATATGTACTATTTATGTATTAAATTCTAGCTGTCAGAGTTAAAAAAATATATTAAGTTATGGTATAATATTAAGTAAACCATTTTTAAATACTAAATATACTACTTATGAGAAGGAGTTAATTGATGAAAAATATAATAGAAGTCAATAATGTATCATTTGAGTATATTACAGATGAAAATACGCTTAAAGCTATAGACAATCTAGATTTACAAGTAAAAGAGGGTGAATTTGTAGCTATAATAGGTCACAATGGTTCTGGAAAATCTACGCTATCTAAGAACCTAAATGCTATATTATTCCCTACTGAAGGTAATATACTTATAAATAAAATGGATACAAGAGAAGAAGATAAGTTATGGGATATAAGACAAACAGCAGGTATGGTATTCCAAAATCCAGATAACCAAATAGTTGCAACTGTAGTCGAAGAAGATGTTGCTTTTGGTCCTGAGAATTTAGGGATAGAACCTAATGAAATAAGAAAAAGGGTTGAGGAATCGCTTAAAAGTGTAGGTATGTATGAGTTAAGGGATAGACAACCTCACTTATTATCAGGTGGACAAAAGCAAAGAGTAGCTATAGCAGGTATAATTGCTATGAAACCAAAATGTATTATATTTGATGAAGCTACAGCTATGTTAGATCCATCAGGAAGAAAAGAAGTAATGAAAACTATAAAAAGGCTAAATAAAGAAGAGAATATAACAACATTACATATAACTCACTTTATGGAAGAAGCAGTTGATGCAGATAGAGTTATAGTTATGGAAAAAGGCAAAAAGTTACTAGAAGGTACACCTAAGGAAGTCTTTAGTAAAATAGATACTCTAAAGAATATAGGTTTAGATGTTCCCTGTATGACAGAATTATCTAATCTATTAAGATCAGAAGGATTAGATATAAGAGATGATATATTAACTGTAGATGAGATGGTGATGGAATTATGTCAATTGTAGTAAAAAATTTAACTCATATATATAATGAGGGAATGCCTTTTAGTAGTAAAGCCTTAGATAATATTAGTTTTGAAATAAAAGATAGAGATTTTGTTGGACTTATAGGTCATACAGGTTCAGGAAAATCAACACTGATACAACACTTAAATGGTATACTTAAGCCTTCATCAGGTGATATATATATAAATGATTTTAAAATAACAGATCCTGATTTAAATTTAACTGAAATAAGAAAAAGAGTTGGTGTAGTGTTTCAATATCCTGAATACCAACTATTTGAAGAAACTATAGAAAAAGATATAGCTTTTGGACCGTCTAATTTGGGTCTAGAAGAAGAGGAAATAAAAAATAGGGTAAAACTATCAATGGAAGCTGTTGGACTTGATTATGAGTTGTTTAAGGATAAATCTCCATTTGAATTATCAGGTGGTCAAAAAAGAAGAGTAGCAATAGCTGGTGTTATAGCTATGAACCCTGAAGTTTTAATCTTAGATGAGCCTACAGCAGGGTTAGATCCAGGTGGTAGGGATGAAATATTTGAACTTATAACTAAGCTTCATGAAAATAATAATATGACTATAATATTATCATCTCATAGTATGGATGATATGGCTAAGTTGGCTAAAAATATAATAGTAATGAATCATGGAAAAATAGAATTTATGGGTTCTCCAAGAGAAGTATTCAATTCTAATGTTGATAGACTAAAAGAAATAGGTTTAGATGTACCTCAAGTTTTAGAACTTGCTATAAAGTTAAGAGAAAAAGGATTTAATATAAGAGAAGATATATTAACGATAGAAGAAGCTAAAGAAGAAATACTGAAAGCAGTAAAAGGAGGGAAACAATGTTAAAAGATATAACAATAGGTCAACACTATCCTTCTAATTCTGTTATTCATAGGTTAGACTCGAGAATAAAACTTATAGCTACTTTTGTTTTTATGGTTTCCTTATTTATAATAAATAAGTTTTGGCCATACGCTATAGTATTTATATCTTTACTGGCTGTGATAAAGCTATCTAATATACCTACGAAATATATACTAAAGGGTCTTAAGCCTCTTAGATGGATTATAATATTTACGTTTGTAATAAATGTATTTTTCCTTCCAGGGGATCCGATATGGTCTTTTGGGTTTATAAAAATAACTGAACAAGGTATTAGCCAAGCTATATTTATGGCATTAAGATTAATATTCTTAGTTTTAGGTACATCTATGTTAACATTGACAACATCTCCTATGGATCTTACAGATGGTATAGAGAGGTTATTAAATCCATTTAATAAAATAGGATTACCAGTACATGAACTAGCTATGATGATGACTATAGCATTAAGATTTATACCTACACTATTAGATGAAACAGATAAGATAATGAAAGCTCAAATGTCAAGAGGGGCTGATTTTGAAAGTAAGAATCTTGTAAGTAGGGCTAAAAATCTAGTTCCGTTATTAGTACCTTTATTTGTTAGTGCTTTTAGAAGAGCAGAAGAGCTTGCGATGGCTATGGAAGCTAGATGTTATAGAGGTGGATATAACAGAACTAAAATGAGACAATCTATTATAACTAAAAGTGATTATATTGCAGGTTGTATACTGATAATATATTTGGTTATAATTATAATTACTAGATTTATCTAAAGAGGTATATTATGAGAAACTTAAAGGTTACAATACAATATAATGGTTCTAATTATTGTGGATGGCAAAAACAACCAGATTCGTTAGGAATACAAGGTACAATAGAAAAGGCTATTCATGATATAACAAGAGAAGAAGTTAAGCTTACAGGATCTGGTAGGACTGATGCAGGTGTTCATGCATTAGGACAAGTTGCTAATTTTAAGTTAGAAAATGCTATACCTGTGGATAAAATACCGAATGCATTAAATTCTAAATTGCCTAAGGATATTTCTATAATTGACTGTATAGAAGTTGATGGTGAATTCCATTCTAGATACAATGCAAAAGGGAAAACATATAGATACTTAATACATAACAGTATGTATAGAAGTCCTATATATAAAGATATATCTTACCATGTTAAGTATGATCTTGACTTTGATAAAATGGTCAAAGAGTCTAAATACTTAATAGGAACACATGACTTTAAAGGTTTTATGAGTTCGGGATCGTCTGTAAAAGATACAGTAAGGGAAATATATGGTATAAGACTGACTAAACAAGAAGATCTTATTGTATTAGAAGTAGAAGGGAACGGGTTCCTATATAATATGGTAAGGATAATAGTAGGAACACTGGTAGATATAGGTCGAGGAAGAATAAATAAGAGCTTAAAGGAAATAGTGGAATCTAAAAGCAGAAGTGAGTGTGGGCATACTGCACCAGCACATGGATTATTTCTTAAAAAAGTTGATTATTAGCTTGACACACCAGGGGGCATGTATTAAAATAAATTAGAGTGTGTTAATAAGTCCACTTGCCCCGGACTTGACATAAACGGTAAAATTTTTATATGAAAAAAAGTTAAGGAGGGACAACTATGAAAAGTTATATAGCTAAGCCAGCTGATGTACAAAGAAAATGGTACATCGTTGACGCTGAAGGAAAAACATTAGGTCGTTTAGCAACTGAAATAGCGACAGTATTAAGAGGAAAGCACAAAGTTACTTTCACTCCACACGTTGACGGAGGGGACTTCGTTGTTGTTGTAAACGCTGAGAAAGTAGTTTTAACAGGAAAGAAATTAGATCAAAAAATGTACAGATACCACACTGGTTATGTAGGTGGATTAAAAGAAATAACTTACAGAGAAATGATGGCTAAGAAGCCTGAGGAAGTAGTTGCTCATGCAGTAAGCGGTATGTTATGTAAGAATAAATTAAGAAGTAGAATGATGACTAGATTAAGAGTATTTGCTGGACCAAATCATGACCATGCAGCTCAAAATCCAGAAGTTCTAAACTTCAAATAATAATTGCGGGTGAAAGGAGGAGTTATCATGGCTAACGTTCAATACTACGGAACTGGAAGAAGAAAGCACTCTGTTGCTAGAGTTAGATTAGTTGCAGGTGAAGGAAACATAATAGTAAATGGAAGAGCAGTTGAAGAATACTTCAACTACGAAACATTAATAAGAGATGTTAAACAACCATTAGTTTTAACTAACAATGAAAACAAATACGATGTTATAGTAAAAGTTGAAGGTGGAGGATTCACTGGACAAGCTGGTGCTATAAGACATGGTATATCTAGAGCTTTATTAAAAGCTGATGCTGAATTAAGACCAGAACTTAAAAAAGCAGGATTCTTAACTAGAGATGCTAGAATGAAAGAAAGAAAGAAATACGGATTAAAGGCTGCAAGAAGAGCACCTCAATTCTCAAAAAGATAGTATTACCTTATATGGTATTTTCAAAAGTCTTGAAGTTATTAACTTCAAGGCTTTTTTTGTTATATAAAAAGTTATAGGGGATGATGCTGTAAAGGCATCGATTTTTATGATGTACACATTATTCATTTGATATAATTAAGGTAAAAACTGTTAGTTATAAAAGGGGGATAATGTATGAATGAAGCTACATTTATTTGGAATGAAATTTATGAAGAATTTGCAACAAAGTTATTAGAGTATAAAAATGATAGGAAAAATCTTATTTCTAAACTTCAAAATGTTTATGAAGAAATAGATATGAAGTTATCTAAAATGGAGAGCAATGGTGAAATATTGGATATAGATCCTTTTACGATTTTTGGATTATTCAATAAAGGTATAACAGATGATAATCGTAAGCGTATTTTAGGTGAAATTGCAAAACAATTTAATCTTAAAAATAAAGTACCATTTAGTTTTGAGGGAATTCCATTAGTTAATAACTTGAGATCTACTTTTTTTAATTTTGCCGAAGAAAGAGGAGAAAATGATATAAATAACCTGTGGGAAGTTTTTGAATCAGCTATTAGATATGCTGATAATCCTACACAGGGAAATAAACTAAAAATAGAATCTACTTATAATAACGTAATTAAACAAAAAGGTATACAGTGGAATATTACAATGGGATTATATTGGATTCGCCCGAATACTTATATAAACCTAGACTCAAAAAATAGGGAATTTATTATTAAACAAAAAATTCTTCCAGAACAATTCATTAAAGAAGTAAATCAATTTAAAAATGTACCAAATGGTGAACAGTATATTCAATTATGTGATTTATTATTAGAGAAAATAAAAGACGGTCAATATGGTTATAGAGATTTTAAAGAATTATCTTTTATAGCATATGAACGAAATATGTCTGTGGATACAGTTACTCAACATAACACACAAAATACAGATATAGCTAAAAATACAATATTATATGGTCCTCCGGGAACTGGTAAGACATATAATACAGTTATGTATGCAGTTGCCATAATTGAAAATAAGAAGCTTGAAGAAATAAAAAAGGAGAACTATACAGAGGTTATTGATAGATATAACAAGTATAAGGAAGATGGGCTTATAGAGTTCACTACATTTCATCAATCTTATGGATATGAAGAATTTATAGAAGGTATTAAACCAGTTATACATAGTGATGAAGAAGATGAAACTGATATACAATATGAAGTAGTTCCAGGATTGTTTAAAAAGTTTTGCGATATAGCTGGTAAACCAATTTTGAGAAAAGAAAAATGTGATATAGGTATAAATGAATCGCCAACTATATGGAAAATTTCACTTGAGGGTTCAGGCGAAAATTCAACACGTACCGAATGTATGAAAAATGAACATATTAGAATAGGATATGATGAGTATGGTAGGGAAATTACAAATCTATTTAAAGGGGTCGCTGGTAGACATATATTAAATTATTTTATTAATGATATGAGTATAGGTGATATAGTGATGTCTTGCTACGATTGTAATACTGTAGATGCTATTGGTGTAGTAACAGGTGAGTATGAATGGCATAATGAATATCCCGAATATAAAAGATTACGTAAGGTAAATTGGATTGTAAAAGGTATCAAAGAGAATATTATAAAAATTAATAATGGAAGTAGACTTAGCAATCCTACAGTATATAAATTAAGGATGGATTTATCAGATGTTATGGAGATTATAGAAAAATACTCTAAGAATACTATAGAGGTTGAAGAAAAGAAAAAGAATCATGTTTTTATAATAGATGAAATTAACAGGGGAAATATATCAAAGATTTTTGGAGAATTAATTACATTAATAGAACCAACAAAGCGTATAGGTCAGACTGAAGGACAAAAGGTTAGGTTGCCTTATTCTCAAAAACTTTTTGGAGTCCCTAATAACGTATATTTAATCGGAACTATGAATACAGCAGATAGATCTATTGCAACAATAGATACAGCATTACGACGTAGATTTAACTTCAAAGAGATGTTGCCAGATGAAGAGGTTTTAGATGGAATTTATGTAGAAGATGTTTCTATCAAAGATATATTTATAAAAATGAATAAGCGTATAACTGTTTTATTTGATAGAGAACATACTTTAGGACATGCTTATTTCTTACCTCTGAAAGATGCTCCGACTATTGAGACATTAGCTAATATTTTTGAAAATAGTATTATTCCTCTATTACAAGAATATTTCTATGAGGACTATGAGAAAATTCGAATGGTTCTTGGTGATAATCAGAAGGATAGTGAGGATAAACAGTTTATTACGATAGAAGAAAATGATTATAATGATTTATTTGGGTATATAGATTATGACTTTGATGAAATGAGTACCTATAAAATAAATAGCTTTGCATTAACAAATATTGAAGCTTATCGATCAATATGATGAGAGGTGTAAAGAATGGGTAAAACATATCAAATAATTGAATATGGTTCATTTGTAAGAGGAAAAAGTATAAAGGGCTACACCTGCTTACCAAATGATATATTTGACACATTAGAAGAATTTATACTTTCAAATAAAAATAGAGATGTAGAAGCATTAGAATTTATGAATATTTCAGTAAAAAGAGGAATAGGAAAAATTATAACAGCAAAAAACTATGTTGGAATAATTGAAATAAAAGATAGTATAACTATTGAGATTCTTCCTAAGATTTATTCGCAAAAAGATGTAACAGAAGCTAAAATTAAAAAGTTAGTTATGGATATGTTGAAAACTTTAAGAAAGTCACCATATAAATCTTTGCAGGTAGCTAATGTAAGTGTTGATAAGATGAATATCTTTGAAATTTTTATAAGAATGTTTATAAATGAAGTATTACTTATTGTAAAGAAGGGTCTGAAGTCAAACTATGAGACAATAGAATCTAATGAAAGAGTATTCAAAGGAAAAATGAAATTTACACAACAAATTAGATACAATTATGCACATAAAGAGCAATGTTATGTAGAATATGATGAATTCAATACGAATTGCCCTGAAAACAAGTTGTTAAAATCAACATTACTTTATCTATATAAAAATACATGCTCTTTAAAAAATAAAAATGATATAAAGATGTTGTTAAATAGTTTTTTGGAGGTTGATAAATCTACTAATTATGAAGAAGATTTTAATAGAATAATAGCAGCTGATAGAAATAAAAAAGATTATACAACAGCACTATTATGGAGCAAGATTTTTCTTATGGGAAAGAGTTTCACTTCATTTTCTGGTTCAAAGATTGCTTTTGCACTGTTATTCCCAATGGAAAAGTTATTTGAAAGTTATGTAGCAGAGATTTTACGAAAGAATTTAAATAAATCATTATATAGTATTTCTATACAAGATAAAACGTATCATTTATTTGATAAACCTAATAAAAAGTTTTTATTGAAACCAGATATTGTTGTTAAGAATAAAAAGAATAACGATATTTTTATATTAGATACAAAATTACATAAACGCAATCGAATTATATTTACATGCTCACAAACATTAAAAGATGAATCTATAGATCCATCTGCTGAATTTATAGAGTATTTATCTTGCAATACATTATACTTA
>OLQY01002690.1_pt1 | contig 10502 bp, 10 predicted proteins | sample 1672851 | NCBI WGS metagenome assembly OLQY01 (sample SAMEA3136730, study PRJEB25190) | human gut metagenome | reverse complement strand
ACACCGACGAAATGCGTAGCATTTTGGAGGTTGGCTCTGAACAGTTACATTATTTGCAGCTTTAATAAAAATATACTTTTCGTTTTCATTATCTTGACAAGTAATAAATCCCGTACTAAAATAAATACATAAGCAAAACCGAAACGTTTCGGTTTTGAAAATAAGGAGGACGATACGATGCCATTAGTTACATCAGAAAAGATGCTTTTAGACGCAAAGAAGGATGGATACGCAGTAGGCGCATTCAATGTAGAGAATATGGAGATGGTTAAAGCAGTCATCGCTGCAGCGGAGGAGCTGAACGCACCGGTGATGCTTCAGACAACACCTTCTACTGTAAAGTACGGAACATTGGAGACATTTGCAGGAATCGTGAAAGCAGAAGCTGCGAAAACAAAGATCCCGGTATGTCTGCATCTGGATCATGGCAATAGCTTTGAACTTGCAGTTCAGGCAATGAAAGCTGGTTACACATCTGTTATGATCGACGGTTCCCACGAAGATTTTGAAAATAATATCGCAGTGACGAAGAAGGTTGTAGATGTAGCAAATGCATTTGGTATTCCGGTAGAAGCTGAACTTGGTAAAGTTGGAGGAAAGGAAGACGACCTTGAGGCTGATGCTGATACGAACACAGATCCGCAGGAAGCGAAAGAATTCGTAGAGCGCACAGGAGTTTCCTCTCTTGCAGTAGCGATTGGAACAGCGCACGGCTTTTATGTAGGAACCCCGGTTCTTGACAAGCCAAGAGTAAGCGCAATCAAAGAAGTTGTAGATGTTCCGCTCGTGCTTCATGGAGCTTCCGGACTGAGTGAAGAAGACGTAAGAGAATGTGTAGAGCGTGGAATGTGTAAAGTCAACTTTGCAACTGAGCTTCGTGTTGCATACACAGATGCCGTGAAGAAACTGCTTGAAGAGAAGCCGGAGACATTCGATCCGAAGAAACTCGGTGTTGTTGCAATGGAAGCTGTAAAAGAACAGGTGATCGCACGCATGAAGATGTGCGGATGTGATGGAAAAGCAAAATAAAACAAGTGATAGCTTACAAGATACAGAATAAGGAAATAAGTTTATGGGTGCAACGATGAAAGACATTGCCCGAGAGACAGGGCTCGGACTTGCAACAATTTCTTCTTATCTAAATGGAGGAAATGTGCGTGAGAAAAACAGAATCAAGATCGAAGAGGCAATTGAGAAGCTTCATTTTGAGGTAAATGAAGTTGCAAGAGGATTAAAGACAAACCGAACGAAGACCATCGGAATCATCTTACCCGAGTTGAACAACATTTTCTTTTCAGAGATCATTACAGCAGCGGAAGATTTATTAAGAAGTCATGGGTATGCGACGATGATCTGTGACTGCAGATCCGATGTGAAGCGAGAAGAAGAGGCAGCAGAATTCCTTCTTCACAGAAGAGTGGATGGCTTGATCATGATGCCAACCGGAGCAGAGAAGAAAGTATTTGATAGATTTAGAAAATCCGGAAGACCGGTTGTACTGATCGACCGAAGGATGGAGAACGGAGATTGCGACTGTGTTCTTGTAGATAATGAAGGAGCAGCGCAGAACGCAGTGAAACGGCTGATGAAAAAAGGGCATAAGAAGATTGGTATGATCACAGGACCGGATAATGTGTATACAGCAAGGGAACGTCAACGAGGATATGAGCTTGCGATACAAGAATCATCCAAAGCTAGATCAGCACAACAATCAGATTTAAAAGGCAAAACAGATAGAACAGATACAAAACTTCTGGCAGATGGTAACTACACGATTGCCGGCGGAGCGAATGCGATGCGCAAGCTTTACGAAGACAATCCGGATATGACAGCAGTCTTTATCTCCAACTACGAGATGACAGTCGGAGCAATGATGGAGATCAATGACCTTGGTATCAAAGTTCCGGAACAGCTGTCTGTGATAGGATTTGATAACATGGATTTTGCAAGAGCTGTAGTACCAAGATTGACAATCGTGACACAGCCAACGGAAGAGATTGGACAAGCGGCAGCAAATCTGTTATTGAGTCATCTCGAAGATAAGGATGAAACACCAGATAAAACATCAGACAAAATAGAAACAACAGAGACAATCTGGCTGAAAACCGGATTCGTAGAAGGAGAATCAGTGGCGGACATTTCATAAAGAGGAGGAGACCATGGGAGAATATTTATTAGGAATAGATATCGGAACCAGTGCCTGCAAGATTGCAGTCTTTGCAAAAGACGGAACCGTCAAGGCAACCGGAACCGGTGATTATCAGGTTTATTACCCACATCCTGGATGGGCAGAACAGAATCCGGAAGAATGGTGGGAAGCAGTTTGCGATGCAATCCCAAGGGTACTCGTAAAAGGAAATATTTCCCCGGAAGAGATTAAAGGAATCGGAATTGATGGACAGAGCTGGTCTGCGATCGCAGTCGATAAAGATGGAAATGTACTTACGAACACCCCAATCTGGATGGACACAAGAGCCACAGATATCTGTGAAGAATTCAATGAAAAGATTGGGAAAGACAAGATCTTCGAGCTTTGCGGCAACTCTTTGCAGCCATCTTATACAACTGCAAAGATCATCTGGTATCAGAGAAATCTGCCGGAAGTCTATGCAAAGACTTATAAGATCCTTCAATCCAACAGTTATATTGCATACAAACTGACCGGTGTGATGACACAGGATCTTTCTCAGGGATATGGCCTTCACTGCTTCGATATGAGAACAGGAACCTGGAATAAAGAGATGTGTCAGGAATTTGGATTTTCTTCTGAACTATTGCCGGAACTTCATGCCTGTCATGAAGTGATCGGTGAGGTAAATGAGAAAGCTGCGAAAGAAAGCGGACTGGCGGAAGGAACACCGGTCGTGGCCGGAGGACTCGATGCAGCATGTGGAACTCTCGGCGCAGGAGTGATCCACAGCGGAGAGACACAGGAACAAGGTGGACAGGCAGGTGGAATGAGTATCTGTACCGACCAGTATCGTGCTGATGAGCGGTTGATTCTTGGATTTCATGTCGTGCCGGATTGCTGGCTCTTACAAGGCGGAACAACCGGAGGCGGCGGAGTGATGCGCTGGCTTGAGCGGGAGTTCGGAGCGTACGAAAGAGAAGAAGGAAAACGTCAGGGAAAAAGCTCACTGGATTTATTTAATGAAGAGGCGGCAGCAGTAGCACCGGGAAGTGACGGAGTGATCTTCCTCCCATATATGTCCGGTGAGAGAACTCCGATCTGGGATCCAAACGCAAAAGGTGTTTACTACGGATTAGATTTCAGTAAGACAAAAGGACATTTCATCCGTGCGGCAATGGAAGGAACAGCATATGCATTGAAGCATAACCTTGATGTTGCGGAAGAAGCCGGAGCGAAAGTAGAAGTCCTGCGTGCGATGGGCGGATCAGCAAACTCCTTGTTGTGGACACAGATCAAGTCTGACATCACAGGAAAACCAATTGTTGTTCCATCCTCTGACACAGCAACAACACTCGGTGCAGTGATTCTTGCCGGAGTCGGAATCGGAATGTACAAAGACTTTGACGAGGCAGTGAAGCTTACTATTGAAGAGAAGCGTTCCCACGAACCGAATAATGAAAACAGAAAAGTTTACGATAAAAATTACGAAACATATATAGAACTTTATAAACAATTAAAGGAAACTATGGCGAAAAACCATGAATAAGAAATAAATTAACAAAAGATCAAAAAAGGAGGATCTTGAAAATGAAAGCAGCAGTTGTATGTGCCAACGAAGACGTACAGTATCTTGATTACGAAGAACCGACACCGGGACCGGGCGAAGTTAAGGTCAAAGTAAAATGTTCCGGTATCTGCGGATCTGATATTCCACGAGTACTTCATAACGGAGTTCATTTCTATCCAATCGTACTTGGACATGAGTTCTCAGGAGATGTTGTAGAAGTAGGTGAAGGTGTAACAAAAGTTAAGGTTGGAGATCACGTATCCGGTGCACCGTTGAAACCATGTATGAAATGTGATGACTGTCAGAACGGAAACTTCTCTCTGTGCAAACATTACAGCTTTATTGGTTCCAGAGAGCAGGGATCCAATGCCGATTATGTAGTGATCCCAGAGCAAAATGCAGTTGTATATGATCCAAGCATTCCGTATGAACAGGCGGCCATGTTTGAGCCTGCCACTGTAGCTATCCACGGTGTATTCCAGAATGATTATCAGGGCGGACAGTATGTTGCAGTACTCGGCGGCGGAACGATCGGAATGTTTACAATGCAGTGGTGCAAGATCTTCGGATCAAAGAAAGTTGTAGTTTTCGACATCAGTGATGAGAGACTTGAACTTGCGAAACGTCTTGGAGCTGACGAAGTTGTCAACACAACGAAAGAGAATTTTATGGAAGAGGCAATGGCGATCACAGGCGGCAAAGGATACGGATTTGTATTCGAGACAGCCGGACAGGTTCCGACTATGCATATGGCCTTTGAGCTTGCAGGAAACAAATCCCATGTATGCTTTATCGGAACACCGCATGTGAATCTTGAGTTCACACCGGCAATGTGGGAGAACATGAACCGTAAAGAGTTCAAACTGACAGGATCCTGGATGTCCTACAGCGCACCGTTCCCAGGCAAGGAGTGGGATCTGACAGCACATTACTTTGCGACAGGACAGCTGAAATTCGACAAAGGATTTATTTACAAAATGGTTCCGATGAGTCAGGCACAGGAAGCATTCCAGATGTTTAAGACACCGGGACTTGTACAGGGGAAAGTAATGCTTGTAAACGAAGATTAATCAGAGAGGGGGACAAGAGCTTTGATGTGTCAAAGCTCTGTACCGAATATGATACTTACAGTAACATTAAATGCAGCAATCGACAAAAGATATGTTGTGGAAGGCTATCAGGTCGGTGAAGTCAACCGTGTGAAAGAATGTGCCTACACACCGGGAGGAAAAGGATTAAATGTATCCAAGCCGGCGTCTATCGCAGGAGCGGAAGTGGTCGCGACAGGATTTGTCGGAGGTCATGCAGGAAATTATATCGAAGATGCACTGAAACCATTTGGAATCAAGAGCGAATTCTATCATCTGGAAGAAGAGAGCCGATCCTGTATCAACATCTGGGATGAAGTCAATCACGTACAGACAGAATTTCTTGAGCCGGGATTCACGGTATCTGAGGAAGAATTTAAGGGATTCGAAAAACATTTCACAGAACTGGTGAAGAAAGCAGATGTTGTTGCTATGTCAGGAAGTGTTCCAAAAGGACTTGACGGAACAGCTTATCAGCGTCTTGTAAGAATCTGCAAAGAGGCAGGAAAGAAAGTCATCCTTGATACAAGTGGAAAACTGCTTGAGATGGGAATCGAGGCAAAGCCGACAATGATCAAGCCGAACATCGATGAGATCCGTATGTTGACAGGAAAAAGCTGCGATAACTTCCAGGACATGGTAGATGCGGCAAAACAGATTCATGCAGATGGAGTCGAGATCGTAGCAGTGTCACTCGGTGGAGACGGTTCCTTTGTCGTATGTGACGACGGAATCTTTCGCGCACGTGTGCCGAAGATCGATGCGGTAAACACAGTAGGATGCGGAGATTCCATGATTGCCGGGTTCGCTCTTGGACTTAGCGAAGGACTTTCGGTTGAAGAGACATTGAAGAAAGCAAGTGCGATCTCAGCGGCAGCAGCACTCAGAGAAGAAACAGGATTCTTCGTAAAAGAAGATATGGAAAAGATCTATCCACAGGTGGAGATTGAGAAGATCGGTTAGATTAGATAAAAGGAGAATTATCATGGGTGAATTTATTAATCCGGCAGATGTGCCAAAAGTAAAATTCTACACAGGTGATGAAGCACCATGTATCGGAATGGGAACCTTTGGTTCCGACAGATTTACAGCAGATCAGATTGCTGAAGCAGTAGACGGAGCAATCAAAAGCGGATACCGCATGTTTGATTGTGCCGCATGCTACGGAAATGAACCGGAGATCGGTAAAGTATTTAAAAATGCATTTGATGAGGGAATCGTAGAACGTAAAGATCTCTTTATTATGACAAAAGTATGGAACGATATGCACGAACATGTCGAAGAAGCTTGCAAGAAAAGTATCGCAGATCTCCAGTGTGATTATGTGGATATGTATTATATTCACTGGCCATTCCCGAATTACCATGCACCAAAATGCGATGTAGAGTCAAGAAATCCGGATTCTAAACCATTCAGTGTGGAAGAATTCATGAATACATACAGACAGTGTGAAAAACTCGTTGAAGACGGACTGACAAGATTCATCGGAATCTCCAATATGACAATTCCGAAACTCGAAGCAGTACTTCCATTGATGAAGATCAAACCGGTTGCCTGTGAGCTCGAGATCCATCCTTGCTTCCAGCAACAGGAACTTTACGATTACCTCGTAGCACATGATATCCAGCCGGTAGGTTACATGCCAATCGGTTCTCCGATGAGACCGGAGAGAGATATGTGTCCGGAAGATGTAGCAGATCTGCAGACTCCGGTTATGCAGGAGATTGCGAAGGCTCATAACTGTCACCCGGCGATTATTGCACTGAAATGGGCAAGACAGAGAGGCGAGATTGCAATCCCGTTCTCACTTCACAATTATGTAAGCAACTTAAAAGCAATGACAGAAGATCCGCTGACAGAAGAAGAGATGGCGAAGATCGCAACACTCGAAAAAGGAAACCGCCTTGTAAAAGGACAGGTGTTCTTGTGGCATGGAGCAAAAGACTGGCATGATCTCTGGGATGAAGATGGAGAAATCGTGACATTGTAAAAAATGAGATAAAATGATGTTGAGAGATACAGTTCTTGTAGGAAGTTGAGACTTTTACAGGAGCTGTATTTTATTAGAAAAAAGGATCGGATTTTCTGCGTGAAATAAAAAAGTTGACATGCACACATTTTTATGATAATATATCGCTCGTAACATTTTCGTAATAAATGTAATAAAAATGAAAATAATGCATAGTATTAATAAAGAATAGCAATTAAATGGTAAAAATTATGCAACAAAATTGTTAGGAGGGTATATGAAATTTAATAAAAATAAAAGGATGTTTCTGGCGATGTATACAGCAATGATGAGTGCGGTCATGCTGACGGGATTTGCAAGTTCCACGGAAGCACAGGAGCAGAGTGCTGTAGAATCAGAAGTGTCAACGGAGCCATCGGATCAGGAAGAAACTTTAGATGACACGCAGTCTGCCGGGGATGTAGGTACTGACTGGTGTGTATCAAAGGAAGTGATCGATGTACAGTCAGGGATGATCGAGAATGTGAAGATCGCGGCAGTTGAAGCGAAGATTGCTTATGAAGCAAAGCTGGAAGAAGAGAGACGTGCGGCGGAAGAAGCAGAACGGATCGCCAGAGAGAAGGCAGAAGCAGAAGCGGCAGCAGCGGCACAGGCAGAAGCAGCGGCTGCACAGCAGGCAGAAAAAGAACTGCTGGCATCCCTGATCTTCTGTGAAGCGGGAAACCAGCCGTATGAAGGACAGGTTGCGGTTGGAGCGGTTGTAATGAACCGTATCAAGAGTTCCTCTTATCCGGATACGATGGAAGAAGTAATCTACCAGTCCGGTCAGTTCTCACCGGCAATGTCCGGATGGCTTGACCGCGTAAGAGCAAACCAGGGCTATACAGAGGCTGCGATGCAGGCGGCAGAAGATGCACTTGCAGGAAGCAATCCGATTGGAGATTGTCTGTATTTCAGTGTAGGCGGTTACGGAACACGGATCGGAGATCACTTATTTCATTAGAATGCCCCACTTACAGTATCTGATCAAACAGAGTTGATCAGATACTGTGGAATCCTTTTCCGATAATCTCACTTGTATTAGAGATCAGAATAAACGCCTTTGGATCAGTAATCTTGATGAAATTACGCAGGCGGACAGCCTGGGTACGGTTGAGCGCAGTCAGGACGATCGCTTTGTCCTGACCGGAATAAGCACCCGTTGCGTGAAAGACGCTGGCACTGCGGTTCAGCTCATGAACGATGAAATCACAGATTGGTTCCGGATCGTCACATACAACATTAAAATATTTGGACAAATTGAAGTTCTCGATAAAGGTGTCTACCATGAAAGAACGAATCGTAAGTCCGAGCAAAGAATATAATCCAGTTTTGATATCGAAGATAAAGAATCCGGCAATAGTGATCAACAGATCAGAAAGCATAAGAGCCGGTCCGATATTGAAGCTGGAATATTTTTTTAAAATCATAGCAATAATATCTGTACCGCCACTGGAACTGCCAATGTTGAACAAAATGGCAGAGCCAAGAGCAGGAAGTGCAATCGCAAAACAAAGCTCCAGCATCGGCTGGTCTGTCAAAGGAGCTTTCATCGGGCAGACGCGCTCCAGAAAAGAAAGCGTTACCGAGAGCAGAATACTGCAATAAGCTGTCTTAGCTGCGAATTTCTTACCAAGAACAATCATTCCGATCACCAGAAGCGTCATACTGGCAACAAAGTTGAAATCACCGGCTGTCATAAGTCCTGTCTTTGCAATAAGAACAGCAAGACCGGTGATACCGCCGAAGGTAAAGTTATTCGTGAACTTGAAAAAGTAGGTACCGATCGCCATGATCAGTGTGCTGACTGTCAGTAAAAGAAAATGCTTCCCCTTGTCTAACATAAATAAATTCCTCCCCAAAAGAAAAATGATAGCTTTTGTGTGCAACATCCAATCTAAAAATCTGTCACAAATGTTTGCACATATGATTGTAAGCGTTGAAAAGTGAAAAGTCAACGCATGAAGTTATTCCAAAAAGGAAATACTGAAATTAAGCAAAGTACGAAAAACAGCATACAAAAATAGAAAGAAAAGCAACGAAAAGGAGGTTTTGGAGTGTGGAACCAGAAGTTAGAAATAAGCTGGATCTTGCAATAGAAATCCGTGACGTTTATGCAAGAGAGATCCTTGATTTCGCCGGGAATCCGGCTATTGAAGTGGAAGTGCTGGCAGGAGGAGAAATCATAGGAAAAGCGTCTATGGCAGGGAAAAATTATAGTAAAAAAGAGCAGACAGAAAAACAGCAGGTGCACATTGAAGAAAAAATTGAACTGCTTAACAGTCAGATTGCACCGGAAATAATCGGTGAAAATGTATTTGAACAAAGAAAGATTGATACAATTCTGAAAGAAAACGGAAATGAACAGACATCCTTTGCAATATCACTTGCAGTGGCGCGAGCAGCAGCGGCTGCAGAAAAGATTCCGCTTTACAGGTATCTTGGAGGCGTACGTGCGGTACATCCAAGTATGCCGCAGCTGATCAGAAAAGAAGAAATTGAGATAGAAAAGATAAAAGAAATTAAGATAGACGAGAGTACAGTTCTTACGAAACTGTTCGAAAGAATACTGAAAGAACAGAATGAAGGGAATAAAATGATTCTCAGTCAGGAAACAGCAGGAACAGAAGACAGCTTCCTGGTAGATCTTGCAGTTGCAGCGAATATTACGATGATCTTGGTTGAAAACAGAGAAAGCGCTTATTATACAGTACTGAACAATCGATTGTTACAACTGGAAGAGAAGATCAGTGGATGAGGCAATCTCAAGAGATCAGGGAGAAATAAATAATGGGAGCATAGCTCCCAATTATTTAGCGACTTTATTTTACACTCTCTAAATACATTTCTGTCAGTTCAACAGCATCTGTAATACACTGAGAACATGGGACAACGTTCCCCTTTCCAGAGACTCCCTTTAGATCACGACAATAATAGGTTCCGTTCTTTTGGCGGAATTTTTCTGCAAATTCTTTTGTTTTCTTATAGGTATCTGCTTTTGTAGCTTTTCCATTTTCAAGATTTCCAATGCTGTTGTCCATTCCGATAACCATCATCATTCCGGTTACAGCTCCGCACATGTCCATCATGCCCATGCCAAATCCGAATCCCTCAGAGATTTTAAACATTGTTTCCTGGTCTACACCAAATTCCTCACAGAAAGAACAGGCTACAGCCTGTGCACAGTTATATCCTTTGTCATGTAGTTCTAATGCTTTTTCAACTTTTGTACTCATTTTTTCTCCTTGTGTTTAGAAATTCCAACTTATTTCTTTGATTTCAAATTGTTTTTATTATAACGCTCTTTTCTATTTATGACAATTAGTATTACGGATTTCAACAGAGGAAGGTGATACTTTGAATGATTTCTGAATATCACCTTTCATATTATTGTGTAAAAAGCTTGTATTGGCAGGAAGATATGTGTATTTTTATATTATATGATGATACCAGGATTGTGGGAGTGCATTGCACGAAACAATCCGTAGGTATCATAGTTGGAGGCGTGTATGAGAATAGGAATTATAGAAGATGACAATTTGTTGAGAAAAGCATTGGATACATCTTTGAAAAATCAAGGTTATACAACGATTCTTGCTGGTTCGAGAAAAGAAGCAATTAAAAATATAGATAGTTCTGTAGATTTGTTGATCGTAGATATTGGATTACCGGATGGAGATGGAATAAATCTATATCAGGAACTTCAAA
>OLQY01002685.1_pt1 | contig 10530 bp, 8 predicted proteins | sample 1672851 | NCBI WGS metagenome assembly OLQY01 (sample SAMEA3136730, study PRJEB25190) | human gut metagenome | reverse complement strand
CTTGTGAAAGGACGCTTATACATGCCCAATCAACGTTATGAAGTGCGCTACAAAATCTGCGAGTTACGTTATGGAACTCCGGTTGTGGGATGAGTGTCTATTTGGTAGTCGCAAAATTCAAGGTGTTCAATTCCTTGCAATTTATTATAGGAATTATTGGCAGAATTGTGAGTGGTTTATTTACCACATACATAGTACGTCTTGTAGATAAATTGACACAAAAATAACCGCCATAGTTAATAAGCGGTCGTTTTTGCGTTGATATTTAGTTTATATTAGCCAACACACCACATATTGACTCAAACCGTCTAACGGATATTTGCTTGTTATTTTTTATACCTACACATTTTAGCACATCAAAAATGTATTTGCAATAGTCTTAACGAAATAGAACAAACCTATTATGTAAAATGGACGGATATTGTTTTCGTTTTGCGTTAGGGAGAGTTTCATCTCCATAACGCAACGAAATACAATATTCGTCCATTTCACATTCATGCTTTTGTAAGTATGTCAGACTGCAATATTTTGTTTGTAATCCAAAAGTCTTTACACAAGAGAATAATATGTTGAATTTCTTTACATCTAAGACTATAATGAACATATATTCTTGATATATAAGAATAAGTCTTAGAAGTTAGGAAAAAGTGCAATTATGATCACATATATTTGCCACAATAAAAATGACAAAACAGGTGAGAATCTGCCATGTACAAATAATCGATGTGAGACAAGTATATGTCCTAGTTGTGGCGGACGGGCAGATGCCATTTCAGAGATTTTCTGGTGTCCAGAATGTCAGGTGCCGATTTATGAGAAGAATTGTCCGGTTTGTGGACAGGAAGGAAAAAAGCTGACCAGTGATGTAAGCCCGGTGTTTCAGGAAGAACGTCTGCTGTTAGAAATCATTTTGGAAAAGCCGTTTGCATTTGAAAAAGATTCTGTCTGGAACGGCAACGGAAATAATTATTTTGTAAATGGGAAAAAAATTAAATTTTCTGTCAAAGACCTGAAAAATAAGGATGCAGATGTAATTCGAAAGCAATATGAAGAATTAAAAGCGCAGAATACTTATCAGTATTTTGAAAAACAGATGGAACGTTTTATTTTGTGCAATAAAGAACGATATAACCGGATCGTGGAAGAGGCGAAGGGGTATATCAGAAGCATGACAGAGAATTTTAATATTACAGATATGTTTGTTTCCTTCAGTGGGGGAAAGGATTCGACTGTCACAGCAGATCTGGTGACACGTGCTTTAAGCAATCCGCAGATCATGCATATTTTTGGAGATACGACGCTGGAATTTCCGTATACCTATGAATATGTTCAGAGATTCAGGAAGGATCATCCGAAGACACCTCTTATTTCCGCAAGAAATAAAGAAAAAGATTTTGAAGAATTATGTAAACTTGTTGGACCGCCAAGCCGTGTGATGCGGTGGTGCTGTACCATTTTTAAAACGGGAACGATTCAAAAAAGAATCAAATCTTTATATAGGGATAAAAATCAGATTTTAACTTTTTATGGAATCCGGCGCAGTGAATCGTTGAGCCGGAGCAAATACGAGCGGGAGTCTGACAGTCCTAAAATCACAAAACAGCGCATTGTCTCCCCGATCATTGATTGGATGGATTTTGATATCTGGCTGTACATCCTGACATCCGGGATTGATTTTAATGACGCATACCGTCTGGGTTATGCAAGAGTTGGATGCTGGTGCTGCCCGAACAACAGCGGCTGGTCGGAATTTTTGTCAAAAATCCATATGCATGAGCAGTCAGAGCGGTTTCGTACACTGCTGATCGATTTTGCCAGAAGTATCGGAAAAGAAGATGCAGAAGTATATGTGGATGACGGATTCTGGAAGGCAAGGCAGGGCGGTAACGGGGTAGCGTATGCACAGAAATCGGTGATCTCTTTTAATCCATGTGCCACAGAAGAGAATGCCTTCAATTACGAACTTCAGAAACCTGTCACAGAAGAATTATACGAACTTTTCCGTCCATTTGGATATCTGAATTTTGACATGGGCAATGCAAGACTTGGAGAAGTTTTTATTTTGAATAGAGCCGGAAAGATTCTGTTGAAATTGCAGGGAAGAGTTGGAAGCAGGAATCTGAAAGTGACGATCCTGGATCATAAGATCGCAGGTGCGTCCGACATGAAAACGGCAGAGGAACGTGTCAAATGTCAGCTTACAAAGTATCAGATGTGTATGGGATGCCTGGCATGCGAAAGTGTATGCCGTTTCAATGCACTTTCTGTGAAAGAAGAGAAAGATGGAAAAATCGACTACCGCATTTCAGATGAAAAATGCATGCGCTGTGGAGAGTGTGTGAACCACTTTATCGCAGGCTGTTATATGCGGAAAGTATTATCAATAAAAAGAGAGTAGGAAGGTGACGATCCTTGACAGAGAAAAATAAATACCGTTTTAAGGGGCATGAGAGCTTTATTCTCCGTGAGGGATGGCTGAACAAAGGATTATTTGAAATAGAGAAAAACGCAAAAGTTTTTTCCGAAAATTATGGAGCGGATGAACTGGGAGTTGGACCTAATATGGCAAAATCGATCCGCTACTGGCTTAAGACGATGAACCTGACGGAGGATAAGCCGAAGGAGGGAACAAAGCTCACAGAGCTTGGAAGAATCATTTTGACAGGAGATCCTTATCTTGAGGATATTTTTACGATATGGCTTTTACACTGTCAGATCGTAAAAAATTATGCACTGGCAACTGCGTGGGGACTATTTTTTGATTCTTTTTCTTATGAGGAGTTTTCACGAAAACAGATGAACGATGAGATGACAGAACTTGCAGCGGATTATACAGATGGAGAAAAGTTTTCAGAAAAATCTGTGGAAGACGATTGTGATGCCATTCTCCGAATGTATGTAAAGAGAAAAGAAAAGCAGATGAATCCGGAGGAAAAGAACAAGAGCCCCTTCTGGAAATTAAATCTGATGAAAGCCTCAGGTGACCTGTTTGAAAAATGCCAGCCGGATCTGAATAAAGTACCTGAGGATATTATTTATTATCTTCTGAACGATCTTCTGCAGGAGCATGATTCGGTCCAGATCGACGAACTTCTGACCATGAAGGGCGGACCGGGAAAGATCATGAACTTAAAGAGAACCATGCTCATCGAATTGCTGGAGCGTCTGGAAAATCAGGACAAAATCATTATCAACCACACCGCAGGGCTGAATATGGTGTATTTAAATGAAAAAACAGATGGCAATTCTGTTGTAAGAAACTATTACGAAAAACATGGAGTGCATTATGAACCCTTTGATAAAACTGATACAAATTAATCATTCCTTTCAGAAGTCTGTTAATTTACAGCTGGATCTGGATAATTATGAACGCATTGGAAGTTATATTCCGACGCGTTCTTCTATTGCAATTTTAAAGCGTTATTGGAATATCGTATCAGGAAAATCAGGGGAGAGTGCCTCTGTTTTGATCGGACCTTATGGAAAGGGAAAATCACATCTGTTACTGGTACTTCTGGCACTGCTTCACGGAAGTATGGAACGGGATCAGGTGATTTTAGAAAAAATAGAAAAAATTGATCCACAGTTAACAGATGAAATCAGACAGTGGATCAAACAGGAAAATAAATATCTGCCGGTATTAGTGAATTCTGTTCCGGGCACAGATTTAAATCAGAGTTTTATTTATGCACTTCAGGAAGCATTAAACCGCGAAGAATTACGGGATCTCGCACCTGCGGATTATTATTCAGAGGCAGTTAAGGTTATTGAAAAATGGAAGAAAGAATATCCGGAAACATATGTGGCGTTTGAAAAGATGGCAGAGCAGGCAGGATATGTGATGGATGATTTCTGTATGCAGCTTGAAAAGCAGGAACAGGGAAGTCTGGACTTTTTTACAGAGACATATCCAAAACTGACAGCAGGAAGTAAATTTCAGCCGATGATGCAACTAGATGCTGTTCGCATTTATCAGCAGATCAACAGAATTTTGGTGGAAGAAAAAGGTTATGCCGGCATGTTCCTGGTTTTTGATGAATTCAGTAAATATTTAGAGGGACATGGGGCAGAGCATTTTTCAAATGATATGAAAACGTTACAGGATATGTGCGAACTGGTGAATGCTTCGAAAGATCAGATGATTTTTACACTGGTTGCACATAAAAGTATTCATGATTATAGAAAAACGATTGATAAATCGGTCAAAAATTCTTTCCGCGGTGTGGAGGGAAGAATTAAGGAAATTGATTTTATTGTATCAGCACAAAATAATTATGAATTGATCGCAGATACCATTGAGAAAAAAGAACCGGACTTTTCAGAAGCATACAAAGAGTGGAAAAATCAGTCCGTTTATGGAGATATTGTGGAGAAAACATATTATCTGCCATGTTTCCAAAAGCTGTTTGAACAGAGCGAATATCAGGAAATCCTTGGAAAAGGATGTTATCCGTTATTGCCGTTGACGGCTTATGCACTGCTTTGCATTTCGGAAAAAGTGGCGCAGAACGAGCGGACAATTTTTACATTTCTGGCGGAAGAGGAACAGGGCAGTTTAAGTTGGCTCTTGCAAAAAGGAAAAGAGGACTTTATCGGGATCAATAAAATTTATGATTATTTTAAAAATCTGTTTCGGGACAATACGGATCTTCCGCAGATCCATAATGAATGGATGAAAGCAGAATATGCGATTTCACAAGTGTCAGAGGATCTGGAAATCCGGATACTAAAGACGATCGCGATTATCCGGATGATCCATAAAGAGGAAGAACTGCCTGCAAAAGAGGAGATATTCAGACTTTCACTGGGATGTGAAGAAAAAGAATTTCAACATGCAATGCAGCAGTTAGTGGAGAAAGATCTGATTATATATAGAAAAAGCCTTGGGGTGTATGCGTTCCGTTCTAACGTTGGGGTTGACATAGAAAAAGCAATCGAAAGCCGCATGGGAGAACTGGAAAGCAGATTTGATCTGTGCAGAAGCCTTATGGATAGCGCAGAGATGGACTACGAACTGCCGAAGCGGTATAACCAGAAATTTGCAATCACCAGATATTTTCAGTATGAGATCATGCTGCTTTCGGATTTCCTAAAACTGGAAAACAGTGCATATTTATTTGAAGAAAAATTTGCAGATGGAAAAATTTTACTCCTCATTTATGAAGATGAGACAGATGTGATTGAGGTACAAAAACATCTGCAGAAATTAGCGGATGACAGACTGATCGCACTGGTATCAGACCATAAACTGTCAGTCAGAAATCTTGCTTTAAAATATGAGGCAGTCAGAAGCCTGAAAAAAGATGAAAAATTTATTGAAGATAATGTGGTACTGCTTCAGGAATTAAATTTATATGAGGATGATATTGTTTTTGAGATAAATACAGTGTTAGAACAGGATTTTTCACCGGAAAGCCGGAACACAGCTGTATTTGGAGGAAATGGAGAAACAGTGGTCTGCGCAAATCCAGCGGACTGGAACGATTATTTAAGCAGTGTATGTGAAAAATATTATGGGCATTCTCCTAAGGTAAATCATGAGCTTTTGAATATCGAGTGTGTTGGTGCCCAATATAAAAAGGCAAGAAATCAGGTGATTAAAAATCTTTTGAATGAAAATGACTGCGCAGGATATAGGAAAGGTACCAGTCCGGAAGCAATGGTATATCGTGCAGCATTTGTCCACACAAAAAATGATGAAGGATGCAATCGGGTATGCAATGAGATCGAGAGATTTTTTGAACAATGTGCAGGAGAAAAACATTCTTTTGAAACATTATATAAATGTCTGCAGGGAAAAGATTATGGTGCAAGAAAAGGAATCATACCTTTATTTCTGGCAAAAAAGCTGGCTGATACAGAAGGAACGGCCGTCATTTATCTGAAAAATAAAGAATTAGAAGTTTCTTTTGATACATTGAATAACGTGAATGAGTTCCCGGATAAATATGAATTGTACATTGAACCGGAGACAGCTGCAAAAGACTGGTATTTAAAAGAATTAGAGCAGATTTTCTGCGAGAGGGGAGACTTTACACTCTCAAAACAAAGCCGGATCAATGGAATCGCGGCATGTATGCAGAAATGGTATCGTTCATTGCCGCAATATACGGTAGTTACAGATCATTATTCAAGTGAGAACATTTTAATTGTAAAAGTACTCAGAAGTTTATTAAAGCGTGCAGAGATAAATCCGAGGGAATTGATTTTTGACAGAATTCCAGATGGGATGGAAACAGATGATTATGAACAGGCAATTGTGGGGGTAAAAAATGCTGTCTCGGAGATGAATGGAAAGCTGGATGAACTTTTAACACAGATCAATATCCAGATCAAAAAAGAATTTCATGTGGAAAAAGATACGAATCTGAAGGCATGCCTCATCGAATGGTACGAGAGACAGAGTCAGGCTTCAAAACAGTATATATTAAGTACTGGAATCAGTAAATTCATGTCTTATTTAGATCAATTAGCGACAAATGATGAAGAAGAAATTGTGCGGAAACTGAGCCGGATCGTTACAGATATGTATGTGGAAGACTGGAACGATACTTCTATTGTGCAATTTCAGGAAGAACTGCATCAGATACGTGTTGAAATTGAGAATATTCAGGATGCCTCAGCAGCCACTGACAGTAAGAGCAGGTTTATTTTGCAGGATGCAGAGGGAAATGAGGTTATGAAGTATTTTGATGCAGAAATTACAGATTCTACCAGCATATATCTGCAAAATATGATCGAGGAAGCACTGGATGATTTTGGTGATACGCTGGAGATGAACCAGAAAGTAGCAGTTCTGGTTCAGGCGATCAGGAAGTTATTGTAGAAGGTGGGCAGAAAGAGACCGGATCATTACGAAAAAGATGTGGAGTACAGATATGGAAAAAGTATATTACTTTGATAATGCGGCAACGACATTTCCAAAACATGAAAATGTATATAAGGCAATGGATGAGGCAAACCGGGATTACGCTGTCAATGCCGGAAGGGGTGCTTATGCGCTTGCAGGAAAAGCTTCTGAAGTTATCAGTGAAACAAGACAGCAGATCATGGAATTGACGGAGACAGAGAATGTAGCAGAGGTTGTATTTACAGCCTCTGCTACGCTTGCATGTAACGAGATTTTTGGTGGAATAGACTGGAAAAAAAAACGGACTGTGTATGTTTCGCCATTTGAACATAACGCAACTATGCGGAGTTTATTTTTATACCAGAAGAGGTATGGTTTTTTGATCACAGAACTTGCTCTCGATGAAAAAGGAATGGAACTGGATCAGGAGAAAATCAGATTTCAGTTCATGAGAGAAAAACCGGATCTGGTAGTGATGTCTCATGTGAGTAATGTTACAGGTTATATTCTTCCGGTGGAAGAAATAGCAGCGTCAGCCAAAGAATATGAAGCAATTGTAGTTGTGGATGGTGCACAGGCATTAGGATTGGTTCCTATTTCGCTTAAAAATAGTCCGATTGATTTTTATGTGTTTGCAGGGCATAAAACTTTGTATGGTCCATTTGGAATCGGAGGTTTTATCTATCATTCCAAATATAGATTAAAACATATGATTGCCGGGGGAACCGGAAGTGATTCACTGAATCTGGAAATGCCGGAGGAAGGAACGGTTGGCTATGAACCCGGAAGTCCGAATATTGTGGCAATTGCAGGATTGCATGCATCCCTGGAAGAGAGAATGACATATTTGAAAGAAAATGCAGATTACTTTTTGGACAGAGAAAAAGAAATGACGGAGTATCTGATACGACAGTTGAAGAAGATTTTCGGAGTGACTCTGTATTTACCAGAACATCTGGAAAATCACGCCGGAATCGTGTCTTTCAATGTAGAAGGCTATCAGGCAGGGGAAGTGGGAATGATCCTGGATCAGGACTATCATGTGGCAGTCCGAACTGGTTACCAGTGTGCACCGCTCATTCATAAGTATCTGGGAAGTGAGAGTTATCTTGGAGTGGTGAGGGCCAGTATTGGCAGGTTTACAACGAAAGAAGAAATTGATGTGCTTGTGGATGCAGTCAGGGAAATTGCGGAAGGATAAGGAGAGGGAAAGTTATGAAAAATGATACAAAAACAAATTTGAAAGAAATGATTGAATTAATACAAAAACAGGAGTTGTTATTACCGGATTTTCAGAGAGGTTTTGTATGGGATATAGAAATGCAGCAAAGACTGGTTGCATCTGTATTAACTAAAATGCCAATAGGAAGCATTCTTGTTTTGGAAGCAGATACAGAGGATTTTGGATGTAGGATTTTAGGCAGAAAAGATGAAGTGGATACATCTGGTGGAAACAGAAATGTAAATGTGCTATTAGATGGACAACAGAGAATGACAGCATTAGCGAATGTATTTTCGAACCAGCTATTCTATGATTATTCCGGTAGTGGAAAGCTAATGACCGATTATAGGAGACTAATTTCGGTTGATCTGCAAAATCGTTTCTTTCTGCGGATACCATCGGTAGAGAACCTGGATGAAAAAGAAGACTGGTTTCATTTGAAAGAATTACAGTTTGCGATGACCAGTCCGGAAAGTGATGTTCCAGAGTTTTTGACAGGGGATATCAGAGAAGATATTGTATATTTTTCTTATGATGAAAAAACACAGGAAGTCTATGCGCCACATGCTGAAAAACCACAGAATATAGGAAATTTTTGTTTAAAAGAAGATTATTATTATATTCCTTTGTTTTTATTGATTAATAACAGAAAAGGGGATTCAAGTAATGAAACCCGTTTGAAAAATATTTTAAAGGACATCGTAACAAGAGTGGTGCGTTACCGTATAGAGAAAGAATTTGATATTTTAACAACGGAAAGTCAGAAGCAGGAATTGAAGATGACTATAAGGGAGAAATTATCAAGGCAGAGAAAGTGGATCGAAGTGAACTTGAAGAAAGCTGGATCAGTATGGGAGAAACCCATTGGGCTGATAAGATGAAGCAATATCTGACATGTTGTATATCGAATTTGGATCTTCACCAAATTGTAGTGTCAAAATCAGATAGAAACAGAGCTATTGATATTTATGAAAACTTAAATATAGGTGGCATATCGTTAAGCACATTTGAATTAGTTTTAGCTAAAGCTGCAAAAAAGAAGCTTGCAAGTAATAAGAATCTTTTTGATTTAATCGTTGATGATATACAGCGGACGAAAAAATACGATGAAAAAATTGTCCCAGACAGGATGAAGAAATATTACAAATGTTTTATAGATACAATTGGAATGTACTCGGCATCGGATAGACTCGGATGTTTTGATGAAAAAAAGAATCAATTGAATAAAAAATATACAGATATTTTTTTGAATGTATTGTCTCTGATTTGTTATGTTCCTGATTATCAGAAAAATAGAGTGGAGTTATCTTATATTAAGAGAGACAAAATATTGTCGTTAACATCGGATGAAATCTGTAACAATTATGGGAAAGCATGTAAAGGAATAGATAGAGCATGTTTCTTTTTGCAAGTGAGATGTGGAATTAGAAAAATACAGGAAATAAACTATAATCTCATGCTTGTTTTATTAGGATACATATTATCAAATGACAGTTTCTATGAGAACGAAAATATAATAAATATATTAGAAGCGTGGTATTGGTGTTCCATATTTTCAGGAAGATACGATAAAGACCAAAGCGAAAATATTATCGAAGACATCAATCATGTCTTAAGTATAATTAAGAATCCGGAAGATAAGAACTGGATTCAGGATATGAAAAAAAATGTGTTTCATATGCAGGGCTTTTCTGATAAAGAGACATTGCTAATGAAAACAAGTGTAATTCCAAAAGCAGTTGTAAGAAAGACATTATGTCAGTTTTATCTGGCAGAAACATACACGGATTTAATGACGGATGCAGAGATACAGGTGTTTTCAGATGTGTGTGACAAATTAGAGGAGCATCATATTGTTCCTGTAGGTACATTAGACAGTACATATAAGGGAATGGAAAAGAAACGCAGGGATGATAAAAAGAATGTCTTTAATTCTCCATTAAATTTTATTTATATTACAAAAGATTCAAATCAAAAAATTTCAAATCATCAAGTAGAGTATTACGTTAAGTATTGTAATGATAATTCAGTTTATGATTTGCACATCGACATTAATGGAAAAAAGGAAATTAATGAACCCAATTTAGCTGAGATACTTGAAAAAAGATTTGGAAGCGTAAAAGCGGATGTGGAAAAACGTGTGAATATGTATTTATAGGAGACAGTCAAGATGAAAGAAATAGATGAAAGATTATTGAATACATTAACCTTCGAAGTCCTTAGCGCAGAACGCAGAAACCTCAGAAGCAAAGCATTGACAGACCAGAAAATGTCGGAGGAGATACAAAAAATAATTATTGATAACTTAAGAACAAGGTAGAGACAAAGGAGAGAGCAGCATGAAGTTTAAAAGCATCACAATGGAAAATTTTATGCGTTACAAAGGGGTAAACACGATTGAATTCAGCTGTGATCCGGGCAAAAACGTGACAGTAGTATTGGGGGATAATACTGTTGG
>OLQY01002671.1_pt1 | contig 10579 bp, 6 predicted proteins | sample 1672851 | NCBI WGS metagenome assembly OLQY01 (sample SAMEA3136730, study PRJEB25190) | human gut metagenome | reverse complement strand
CTGTTCCTCCGTACCGCCGAATTCCGCTGGCAGGAAGGACACACGGCACATGCCACTCGCGAGGAAGCCGAAGAAGAAGCGGTAAAGATGCTGAATGTATATGCCGAGTTTGCCGAAAAATACATGGCGGTGCCCGTGGTAAAGGGCGTGAAGTCTGCCAACGAGCGTTTTGCCGGTGCCCTCAACACCTACACCATCGAAGCGATGATGCAGGACGGAAAGGCTTTGCAGAGCGGTACTTCCCACTTCTTGGGACAGAACTTCGCCAAGGCGTTTGATGTACAGTTCGTCAATAAGGAGAACAAGCTGGAGTATGTTTGGGCTACTTCCTGGGGTGTTTCCACCCGTCTGATGGGAGCGCTTATCATGACGCATTCCGATGACAACGGTCTGGTACTTCCTCCGCACCTGGCTCCGATACAAGTAGTCATCGTACCTATCTACAAGAATGCCGAAATGCTTGCTAAGATTGACGAGAAGGTGGCAGGCATCGTAGCCAAACTGAAAACGATGGGTATCTCCGTGAAGTACGACAATGCCGACAACAAACGTCCGGGCTTCAAGTTTGCCGACTATGAGGTGAAGGGTGTTCCCGTCCGTCTGGTGATGGGTGGCCGCGACTTGGAGAACAATACAATGGAAGTGATGCGCCGCGATACGCTGGAGAAAGAAACCCGCTCTTGCGACGGTATCGAGGAATACGTAAAAGACCTGCTTGAGGAAATCCAGGCGAATATTTATAAGAAAGCATTGGATTATCGCAACAGCCGTATCACTACGGTGGACAGCTATGACGAGTTCAAGGAAAAGATTGAAGAAGGCGGCTTTATTTTGGCTCATTGGGACGGAACGACCGAAACCGAGGAGAAGATTAAGGAAGAGACCAAAGCCACTATCCGCTGTATTCCGTTCGATTCTTTCGTACCGGGCGACAAGGAGCCGGGCAAATGTATGGTTACGGGCAAGCCGTCTGCTTGCCGCGTGATATTTGCACGTTCCTATTAATAAGGATATTTTTCACTTTGCTGGATGAAGCTTTTTTCATAGTAATCTGTGATGAAGTTTCTTTCCTTTTCAGGAGTATTCGGCAGATGTTCTAAAAAATAAGATGGCATATGAAATGATTATAATTAGTCATTTTCATATGCCATTTTTCTTTGTGGAAAATATTCTATGTTATACGCTAATTCTTATTAGTCCTTCTGAAAAATCTTCTTAATGATTGTGTAGTTGTCTAAGTTTGACTACTTTTGCTCTCCTATAAATGGAGGCGGCTATGAAAGACATATTAATTATTGAGCATTTACGTAGGGGGGATGAAGAAGCATTTAAGTACATTTATGAACGTCATTATGTTCTGCTTTGCCGCTTTGCCAATCAGATATTGAATGATGCAGCTCTTTCGGAAGAGGTGGTGGACGATGCTATATTTTATTTATGGGAGCATCGTCGGGAGATAGAAATCACGTATTCTGTCCGTGCTTATCTGATGCGCGCTGTACGTAATCGTTGTCTGAATGAATTGCAATCCTTGCGTCATCGTAAGGAACTGCATTTCTCATCTTTTATGTTACCGGAAAATATGGATTTTCTTGATTCTGTTTTTGTGGAAGAGAATCAGCCCTTGGGTGTATTGCTCGAACGGGAGTTGGAAGATGAGTTGACCCGCAGTATAGAAGAACTGCCTGTGGAATGTCGTACCGTATTTAAGAAAAGTCGTTTTGAACAAAAAAAGTACGAAGAGATTGCTTTAGAGTTGGGAATCTCCATCAATACGGTTAAGTATCATATAAAAAATGCTTTATCTCTTCTTCAAAAGCGTTTGGACAACTATTTGCATTTATTGATTATTTATATTTTTATGGATATTTGAAAAAAATATAAAATTTCGACTACCCTCATTCTTGATTTTTTTGTCTTATATATAAAGCAACGGAATTATGCAACTGGAAGAACATACTGATATAGATTTATTGATAACTCGATATCTTTCGGGAAAAATGGATAAAGAATCTTTTGCCGAACTGAAACGTTGGAGTTTGGAGTCTGAGTCTAATCGGAAATATGTACGGAATAAGTTAGAGGTTTGGTTTTCTTCAGGAGTTGCTGATACTGCTGTGCAGTTTGATAAAGACAAGGCATTTTCTTTATTCAAGCAATGTATTGTCGGGGCTGAGAAGAAACAAAAACAGATGTTCCGCTTCTCATGGAAGACATTTATGCGGGCGGCGGCAGTTGTACTGATTCTGATGATTCCATTTGCTGCGTATTGGCAGGGAAAGCAGGCTGTAAAGCAAAGCTTTGCAGATATGGTTGTAGAGGCGCCTATGGGAGCGCATACAAAACTCTATTTACCGGATGGGACATTGGTATGGTTGAACGCAGGATCGAAAATTATATATTCGCAAGGCTTTGGAGTAGACGACCGTCGGTTGCGCTTGGAAGGAGAAGGCTATTTTGAGGTGATGAAGAACGAAGAAGTACCTTTTGAGATAGACACGAAAGAGTTGGATTTGAGAGTATTGGGTACAAAGTTCAATTTCAGGAACTATCCGGATGATGAAGAGGTGACGGTAAATCTGATGGAAGGAAAAGTTGCTTTGAGAAACGGTATCAGGGAAATGCCTGAACTTTATCTGACTCCGGACGAGAAAATGGTTCTTAATAAGGCGACCGGACAAATGGTAAAAAGCAGTACGAAAGCTGCCAAAGCCAATGTCTGGATTAACGACGAACTTTTCTTTGATGAAGAGCTGCTGGAAGATATAGCCAAGAAGCTGATGCGTAGCTATAATGTAAAGGTGGAAGTTGCCGATTCTTTACGTAACAAGCGTTTTTATGGAAGCTTCGGTATTTCGGGCAATACGATTGATAAGATTCTGGATGTGATGGCTTCGACCCAGCAAATGAATTATAAATACGAAAACGGTGTATATATACTATATTAATGTTGAACTTAAAAAATAAAACATGAGAAACAGGAGTTGTATGAAATTTACTTTTTCCGGCTGACGTTGGCATTTTGCTTCCCGGACAATAGTCTGGAAGTCAGCTTTACTTGGTAATTTATTACCAAACCTTATTTCTATTCATTAATTAAAAATTCAAAAAGTTTATGGGAAACTTCAGTAAGGCTATTTTAATAGCCTCAGTAGCTCTTTGTCTTCATATTTCTGCTTTTTCTCAAGGTATATCGTTGAAAAATAGGGAAATAACTGTAAAAGAGGCAATGGAACTATTGAAAGAAAAATCTGGTTACTCGTTTGTGTTTTCATCTGCGGATGTAAATACGAATAAGCGAATTTCAATATCTACGGACAAAGCGACAATTGATGATGTCGTTAAGCAAATTCTCCAGGGACAAAATAATCTGACTTATGAAATTCAGAATAAGCGAATAATAGTAAAGAAGATACAATCGGGGGACAAGACTAAGAATAAACGAATTAAAGCCATTGGTAAGGTTGTAGATGATGCGGGGGAGCCGATCATTGGTGCAACTATAAGAGAACAAGGAACAACTAACGGAACAGTTACAGGCATTGACGGTGGTTTTTCGTTGGATGTTGCAGATAACGTAAATTTGGAAATATCCTATATTGGTTATGAGACACGTAAAATAAGGGCTCAACAGGGTAAGAAGCTGGATATAATTATGCGTGAGGATGCAAATGTATTGGATGAAATTGTTGTATTGGGTTATGGTAACATACGTCGTAGTGATGTAACGGGGTCCATTGCATCTGTTTCATCCGAGTCTATATCCAAAGTTGCTTCGGCTTCTGTGGCTGATGCTTTAGCCGGAAAGATGGCCGGTGTACAGATTACTACTGCCGATGGTGCGCTGGATGCTGAAATCAGTGTTCGCGTGCGTGGCGGTGGTTCCATAACCCAAGATAATTCACCATTATTTTTGGTAGATGGTTTTCCGGTAGATGATTTAAGCGGTATTCCGCCAACGGATATTGAATCTATTGATGTTTTGAAAGAGGCGTCAATGACAGCTATCTACGGTGCAAGAGGTGCAAACGGTGTTGTTATCGTGACTACCAAAAACCCTAAAATGGGTAAAACAACCGTACAGTTTAATAGCTATTTGCAGATGCGTACATTGGCGCGTAAAATACCGGTAATGAACAACTATGAGTTTGTAATGGCCGAATATGAATATCAGATGATTCGTAAAGGTTCGGATGAGGGTTTTATCAAAAATTTCGGTTACTATGATGATATTGATTTATACAAATACACGAACACTACTGATTGGCAGGATGAAATTCTAGGCGGTAATCCTATTTCGCAGTATTATAATATAACCGTTAATGGCGGTAATGAAAAAACCAAATTCAATTTGAGTTATACCCGCAATAAAGACGAGGGACAGTTGATTGGTTCGGGACTGACACGTAATAACATTAATCTGAAATTGAATCATCAGTTGTTCAAGAATCTGAAATTGGAAACAAATGCAACTTATCGTACGCGTACTATCGATGGTGCCGGAACTTCGGGGACAAATATTGTTACTGCGCTTCGTTTTCGTCCTACCAATGGGTTGTCGGCAGGAGTTGCCGTCGACCCTGATGATGACGAGGAAAACCTGGATGGAGATGGAAATTCCCTGAACCAGAAATATACTCCGGTGGAAGAGAATAAACAGAATTACAGAAAACGTGACGAACAGGCTCTCAGCCTGAAAGCAGCTTTGGTGTGGGATGTGATAAAAGGATTGCAATTTCGTTCCGAGTATGGAATAAGCACGACTCATGCAAATGACAATCAGTTTTACGGTCCATTGTCCAGTACGGCTTCTGCTGCCGGTATGAATAATATGCCTTCTGCTAAACGTACCAAAACCCATAAGGAATCATATCGTTTGGCAAATACGCTGACCTATCGTAACTCGTTTAATAAGTCTCACAATGTCAATGTAATGCTGGGACAGGAAATTAACCATGCGCAGAACGATAATACGTTTATGAGTGCAAAGCTCTTTCCGGTTTCTGTAATGGCAGAGGCAGCGTTGGAGAATTTTGCTTTGGGAACTCCCAATCAGAGTACCAGTTATAAAAGTGCTCCCGACAGAACCGCTTCTTTCTTCGGACGTGCATTGTATGATTACAAAAATCGTTATTATGCTACTCTGACGGTTCGTGCCGACGGGTCTACCAAGTTTGCTCCCGGTAAGCAGTGGGGATATTTTCCGGCAGGTTCCATCGCCTGGAGAATTTCCAATGAAAAGTGGATGAAGCCTATAAAGTTCATCTCTGATTTGAAGTTGAGAGCCAGCTACGGTTTGGCTGGTAATAACCGTATTGGTAATGATTTGTGGCATAATATCTATCGTGTATACAGTGGAACAAGTGCTCCCGCTTTCGGTAATGAGGAATATAATTATTATCAGTTTGCAGACCAGACTTATCTTTACGATCCAGACTTGAAGTGGGAGACGACAATAACCCGTAATATCGGTTTGGATTTCGGATTCTTTAGAAACCGTCTGAGCGGTACGGTTGATGTGTATTGGAATACAACTAAGGACTTGTTGGTTCCTTCCATCATTCCTAATTCATCTGGTTATTCCCGTCAGATGACAAATGTGGGACAGACTTCAAACAAGGGAGTTGAAATCTCTTTGGATGCAAAAATCATTCAGACAAAGGATTTCCAGCTATCGGCAAACTTCAACGTTGCGTTCAACAAGAATAAAGTAGACAAATTGGCTACCGGTGAAACCGAATGGAAAACCAAAGCCTCATTATCCAACTGGTATGGAACGTATAACTATAAAATGGAAGTAGGCAAAAGTATGGGATTGATTTACGGATTCGTCAACGACGGGTTCTATAAGGTAGATGATTTTGATTTCGATGCAACTACTAAAAAATGGACTTTGAAGCCGGGTATACCCGATAATTCATCGTTCAGTTCCGGTAACTTTGCTTTTAAACCCGGAGCTATGAAATTCAAGAAACTGTCCGATTCCGAATCAAACTTGATTACTGAAGATGATATGACGGTTATCGGTGATACCAATCCTAAAGTGACCGGCGGTTTCGGACTTTCCGGCAACTGGAAGAATCTGGACTTTACGGCATTCTTCAATTATATGTGTGATTTTGATGTGCTCAATGTGAATAAACTCTACCTGCACTCGGCTGTCCGTCGTAATTATTCCAACTTATCTACGGATATGAACCTTGCCAATCGTTTCCGTTATGTGGACGATGCCGGTGTGAATGTTTCCAGTGACCCTGTTGCCTTAGCGGCATTAAATGAGAACGCCAAAACCTATTCTTGGATGTCCGTAACTCAGGGTATAACAATGACCGATTTGGTTGAAGACGGTTCTTTCCTTCGTTTGAGTACTTTGACGGTTGGTTATACGCTTCCTAAGCATTGGTTGAGATCTTTAGGAGTTAAGAGCCTGCGTTTATATTTTTCCGGAAGCAACTTGTTTACAATAACAGGATATAGCGGTTATGATCCAGAAGTGAATATCCAAAAAGGTTTGACGCCGGGCATTGATAATAATGTAACTCCGCGTAGCCGTGTTTATACAGTCGGTGTTAATTTGAATTTTTAAATTATATAGGATATGAAAAAAATATATATATCGGTAATGGCGAGCTTATTATTGTTCGCATCCTGTTCAGACTATCTGGATGTAAATTCTCCGTCTACGTTTGATAAGGAGTATGTATTTGGCAGTGAATCCGAAATAGCTACTGCTGTCAATGGCATGTATGTGCCTATGGTCAGCGGTAAGGGTTGGGTAGGAGTTCTGCTTAAGAAGATGCTGTTTAATACGGATGTGGAGTTCAGTGGATTATCTACAGCATCCAATCTCAATGAGCGTGCATTTGTTCCGAGTACAGGCGATATAAAGTCGTATGGTGATATTTGGACGGGTATGTATGACGGGGTAAACCGTACGAACGATGTCATAGAGGGTATTGAACAGAGTCCTCTGTTTGCCGCTGCCGACAAAACTAAACCGTCGCGTCTGATGCATTATTACGGAGAAGCGAAAGTCCTGCGTGCCATGTATTATTTGGAGCTTGTCAGAAACTGGGGTGATGTGCCTTACAGAAGAAAACCTGCCGGAAATAAGGATGAATTGTTTATCGGAGCGACCGACCGCAATACAATATTGACCGATATGATTAATGATTTGATAGAGGTAGAACCTTTGATGTTGTATGCAGAAGAATCCGACAGAGGAGTAGAGGCTGCTTCAAGAGAATTCTGTCAGGCATTGATAGCTCGCATTGCTTTGCAAAGAGGTGGTTGGAGCCTCAGGCCGGATTATGATAATCCTTCTGCTGTGGGTACGATGGAGCGGAGCGACGATTGGAAAGAATATTATAAAATAGCTGAGGAATATGCCGGAAAGGTTATCTCTGAGGGTAAACATTCCTTGACTCGTTCTTTCCGTCAGGTTTGGGTAGATGAATGTAGTTGGATAGTACCGGTTGGTGATGATAATATTTTTGATGTACCGGCTAAAGTAGGTGGTTCCGGAGAATTGGCTTATTCTTGGGGAACATATATTGTATCGTCAAAGAACTCAGAGGGCGTGAATGCATCCAATGCTCCTCACGGATATTCATCCGGTGGCGCCAGATTGGCTCTTACCTATTTGTTGTCTTTTGATAGAGAGGATTTACGTAGGGATATTACTTGTGAGATATTCCGTTATGAAAATTCAGGAATGAGTTCTATTATTCAGAAGCCATTTTCCGAACTTAATGTTGGTTGTGGTAAATGGAACCGTCTATTTATGGAATCACCGTTGGGTAGTACATCCAATAAAGGTACAGGGATCAATTATACGTATATGCGCTATGCCGATGTGTTGCTGATGTATGCGGAAGCTGCCAATGAAAACCATGGCGGGCCGACGACCGAAGCTAAGGATGCCTTGAAGCAGGTGCGTAAAAGGGCTTTTGCAGAAAAAGACCATGCTGAAAAGGTAGAGGCTTATGTGGATGCTTTGGGGACAAAAGAAGATTTCTTCAATGCTATTGTTCAGGAACGTGCCTGGGAATTTGGTGGAGAAAAGCATAGGCGTTACGATTTGGCACGTTGGAATCTGTATGGAAAAACATTATATAATTTGTATTTCGATTGGATTGAATTGGGTAAAGTAGCCTGTACTAAGCAGTATGAAAATACGGAAACTCCTTTTGAAAATCCTACTTATGATGCACGTTTTGATTCTTACCCGGCTGTAGCCTATTATAAGATGGTACCGGCGGATAAAACGCTGTTCCCGGTATGTGTAGCCGAAACAATGGATTGGTACAAAGAAGGGAACATCAATTCTTATGATGAGGCGCTACCTGCATATCCTTCCCAAAATCCTTCCGGTTACTCGCGTGTAGATATGTGTGTTCAATATTGTACGCAAGTTAAAAACGCCAGTCCTCGCCGGTGGGAACCGTCTGCCCGTATTCTGCATTCTTTCTATGGCTATATTAATGCATCGAATGCCGGGGCTGTGAATCCCGAAACGGATCCGGTACGCTATTTGGTTCCTATACCGCCGGACGCATTGTCAAGCCATCAGGGATTATTGAAAAATTATTATGGATATTAAAACTAACAGTAGGATGAAAACAAAATATATAGTGCCGCTTTTACTTTTCTGTCTGTTTGCTTGTATAGCATGTGAAGACGAGACGACAGAGATGCCCCGTTTATTCAGACCTTCCTTTATTGCTTCGTCCTGTTTTGCAGAAAGCAATACTATAACGCTGGCTTGGAGAACATCCGGCGAAGCAACTTCGTATACGGTAGAGCTTTCTCAGGATGCCACGTTTCAGCCGGAAAATCTTGAAACACAGACAGTGGAGAAGGGCAAATGTACGTTTGCGAATTTACGTTATGAGACTAAATTTTATGCCCGTGTCAGAGCTAATAATGAATCTCTTGCTATAACATCGAATTGGACGGAAATGGGTTCTTCCATTTCAACTTTGTCCCGTACTATTCCGAAAATACTGTATGCTGTGGAAGGTTCGCAGATTAATGAGACTTCCGTGGAAATTAAATGGGTGGTATCGGAAAAAAATCCGGTTGACGGATTGGCGATATGGGAAGAAGGAACTACAGAGGAAAAACAAATTAGTTTGGAAGATGCTTCTGCCGGACAATATACGATTACAGGATTAACTCCTCGTACTACTTATTATGTGGCTTTGACAAACAGTGCTGCACCGGAAGGAGCAGAAAAATATAATCAGCAGAGATTTACCACTGCAGGAATGCCTGCCGATGCTGTTGTGGTGGAAGATGGAGTTGATTTGATGGATAAGATTAAGGCCGGTATGGATGATACAAGTAAGCAGGCTCTTGTTTTCCAATTGAAGAATGGTGTTGATTATTATCTGACAACAGGCGGGGAAGTTGCTGCGAAAACCGGTGATATTAAATTGACCAAAAGCATTGCTTTTCTTGCTAACCCGGGAGAACGTCCTACCTTGTACATTCGCGAGGGGGGCTTCATTGTGAAACCGGAAGTTGGTAATATGCCGAATATTGAATATTTTATTGTTGATAATGTGAATATTAAGGAAACATGGACTGAGAGTAAGCCCAGTAAAGGTAGTAAAACACGTTTGTTGAATATAGGGAAACACAATACCGGTACTGATTTTACAATAGACAGATTTGAAATTACAAACTCGGATATAGTTTTACCATCTACCGTTTTAATGATGAGTGATGCCAGTGAAGGAGTAACCACAATCAACCATATCCGTATAGATAATTGTTTGGTTTCCGGTATTAATGATACAAAAAATGTAACAAAACAATTCGGTTTTATTCATGCAATAAATAAAGGCTCTAATGTATGGAATGATGTCTCCGTCACTAATTCCACATTCTATGAGTTCTATATTTCACCAGGTGTGTTTGGAGCACCTACTGCTGATGTCCCTATTGCGGCCGGTAACAAAGTTGTTATTTCTAATTGTACTTTTTATAATTGGGGCTCAAATAAGGATGGCAAAAACACTTATAGGGCTGTTGGGAATTTCTCCAAATTGACTGCGCCGCTGAACTTGTCGGTAAGTAATTGTGTCTTTGGCAGCAGTAAAAGTAAAGTGCTTGATGCAGGCAGTATTAATTTAAATTCGAAAGGCAACTATTGTACATCGGATTTTGAAAAGATATCTGATGCCGGTTTGACACTGATTTCATTGGATACGGATGATGCTTCATTATTCCGTAATGTTGAGGAAAATGATTTTACTGTAGTTGATGCAGAGTCAGTCATTTATAAATCAGAATACGGTGATCCCCGTTGGATTAAAGTTTTGGATTAATTATTTGTAAATTTAATACTCTAATTAATGAGATATAATATGAATTTGATAGGATTCTTTTGCCTTGCATGGGCTTTGTTGGCTTGCGGCCAAGATGAAGGGAAAGATAACCCTGGTGTTTCTTTCCCGGATTATGGTGAGGTACTGGCCTTTCCCGGTGCGGAAGGATATGGGCGGCATGCTACAGGTGGCAGAACGGGTGAAGTATATCAAGTAACGACTTTGGCAGATTCGGGCAGGGGTTC
>OLQY01002652.1_pt1 | contig 10695 bp, 8 predicted proteins | sample 1672851 | NCBI WGS metagenome assembly OLQY01 (sample SAMEA3136730, study PRJEB25190) | human gut metagenome | reverse complement strand
TCGTATGCGGCAGCACCAGCGAACGCAGCTATGACAGTGAATTCGACGACAATGGCGCGGCGAAGGCCGTAACCGAATACGGTGCCACCTGCGGCGAAGGCGTGGACTTGTCTGACATCCGCCTGCCCTGGCGTCAGGATGACATGCTAGGTGAAGTCGCGGCATTGACCACCGCTCCAATTGTTTCGGTGGCGGTGTGCGGTCGCGCGCATGTACTGACCGATGTGCTGGAACGCTCCGCCGTGACGATCTGGGCCGGATATGCCGGCCAATATGGGCCGCAGGCCGTAGCCGACGTATTGGTTGACGGAGCCGACATGTCTGGCCGCCTTCCTGTGACCTTACCCGCATATCCCGCAGCCATTCCCGTTCGATACAATGACCGCCAAAGTGCCGCGCATGTCTACAAGGATGCGGCGGAACCGATATTGCGCGGCTTCGGCTATGGAGCCGGTTCGCTGGCGGCGGTGACGTTCAGCGAGATGCACGCCGATACGCAATCGCATCCAGGTGAAGTGCTGGTGCAGGTGACGGCACATGCTGACGATCACGGGGCCGCGGGTGCCGTGAATCTGTTCGCGCATGTCAGCGGCGGCCGCCGCATCCCACGTTTGGCAATGCTTGTCGATTCGGTATACATGGACTTGAACGCGGGAGAGCGTCGCGATATCGCGTTCCACGTGCCGTGTGATCGTCTGCGGGATGTCGGTGACGGGCAAGTTCAGGTGACCTGCACGCTGGATGGAGATTCGACGCATACGGTCACGGCGACGCTGCCGGGGGAATATTAGGGGGCATGTATGAATGTGGGGTGCGAAGCACTGGAACCGCATCACACCCCCGGATGGAGCCTGAAACCGCAAGGCATCCATCCTCGCAACCTGCAAGTCTGCGGGTTGTCACCCGATAGAGGAAACAACAAAGGAGATTATATATGTGTTGCTCACAAGGTAGTGAAGGGCGCTCGTCCATCGGACGCAGACTCGCCGCCGTCGCGGCGGGCGTAGTCGCCACAGCACTGATGCTCGGATGTTCGCTGGCCATGGGAACGGTTGCGAACGCCCAGGAGGGGGATTCCCCCGTTGCGGCGTCGCAGGAGGGTAACGGCAACAAGCATTTCATGGTGTATTACCGCGCATGGCGTGACGTGACCATGAAAGGCGTGAACACCGATTTACCGGATGACAATTGGATCTCCATGTACGACATTCCATACGGCATCGATGTCGTCAATGTGTTCAGCTACGTTCCCAGTGGCCAGGAAGCGGCGGCCCAGCCGTTCTATGACAAGCTCAAGAGCGATTACGCGCCGTATCTGCATGCCCGAGGCATCAAACTCGTACGAGGTTTGGATTACAGCGGTGTTATGGTCGACGGTTTCAAGACGTGGATTGCTCAGCAGGGCAAAAACGTCGATAGCGCGACCGAATCGGATTATGACGCGTACGCCGATCATGTCATCGAAACGTACATGACCTCGGTTGGCCTCGACGGTCTTGACATCGATATGGAAACTTTCCCGGATGCCGCGCAGGTGGCGATTTCCGATCAGGTCATCACAGCCCTCGCCAAGCGCATCGGGCCGAAGTCGGATAACCCGGAAGGCACGATGTTCCTTTACGACACCAATGGCAGCTACACTGCTCCGTTTAAGAACGTTTCTGATTGCTTCGACTATGTTGCCTACCAGCAGTACGGTTCCGATTCGAACCGGACGGCCAAGGCCGCTGCCACCTACGAACAGTTTATCGACTCGACCAAGTTCGTTCCCGGCCTGACCTTCCCCGAAGAGGGTGACATGAATAACCGGTGGAACGACGCGACCGAACCATACCTGGACAGTCATTTCTATGATGTGGCCTCATACTCGTACGACCACAATCTCGGAGGCATGTTCGTCTACGCGCTCGACCGCGACGGACGCACCTATTCCGACGATGATTTGGCACACATCAAACCGTCGAATCTGATTTGGACGAAGACAGCCATCGCACAAAGCCAAGGCATGAGTCTGGAAAACGCCAAGCAGGCTGCCAACCACTTCCTTGACCGTATGTCCTATACCAAGGATGTTCCAGCCGAAACGCGCCAAACCGTGGCAGCGGCCACCAACCTGTATGAGGTGAACAAGGCGGTGCTCGGCGCGGATTGGAACGACGGATACAGCAACACATATGATCCGACGCTCGAACTTTCCCTGACCTCCATCGACACCACGGCACTTACCGGTGCCATAGCCAAGGCGGATGCATTGCTAGCTGACGGCGCAACCGATACCGATGTGCGGACAACGCTGACCACGGCCAGAAACGCGGCGGTCACTGGCCTGACCAGCAAGCTGTATACCGGAGCTGACGTTGTCTCCTGGACGGCATCGCTCAACACCGCAATCGCAGATGCAACGGGCGGCAAGCCCAAGCCGCAACAGCCAGGCACAGGCGAAACGGACAAACCTAGTTCCGGTGACGCATCACACAACAAGCCACAGTCTGCAACCGGACGTCTGGCAAGCACCGGTTCCGATGGCACCGTCGTGCTATCGGTCGCCGTGATTATGACGCTCGCCGGTATCAGCGTATTCGCAGTCCGCCGCCGCGGATAACACCGGTTCGAATGAACCGAAAAACAGTATTTGGGATACGGCGCGATATGCGAAGCGCCGTATCCCATGGCCCACATCGGTAGGGATGAAGTAGTACGCAGACGGTTGATCTCCGGCGTAAGCCGGAAGAAGTCAAAGGAGATTATAGATGAGATTGTCACTAGGCGATCCCGCTGGGTGTACTTCTGCCCGGGCTCAACACAGGAAATGGCTGTGCAGCGGTCTGGCCGCGGTATTGTCGATGACCACGCTGGCGGCGTTGGCCGCACTGGCCAGCGCCACCGACACAATGCCATGGGGGTGTTCCTATGTTTTTGTCAACTCCTTGGGGAGTTGACGTGTCGGGATTCCGGTTGGCTGTCGTGGGCGCGCTTCGCCCTGCCGGTGGCATCCGGCGTCCTTTCCCGTGTGGCCCGATTCAGGCTACGAGGGCTGGTTCCTGGTAGAGGATGCCGTTTTTGAGCATGCTGTAGATTACGTCGCAGCGTCGGCGCGCGAGGCAGATGACAGCGGCGTTGTGGTGCTTGCCCTGTTCGCGTTTGCGCTTGTAGTAGGCGATGGACGGCGGGTGTTTGGCGGACGCGACGAACAAGGACTGCCACAGCGCGTTCCTGAGGCGTTTGTTGCCCCGTCTGGAGGGTCTCTCGCCCTTGATGCTGGTGCCGGACTGGCCGGTGGCCGGAGCGATGCCGGCGTAGGCGGCCAGGTGGGCCGCGCTTTTGAAGTTGGCGATGTCGCCGACGATGTTCCAGCCTACCAGGACTTCATGAAGCAGATCGTCGATCAGGGCATTTACATCCAGTGGTACGACTCAGCCACATACCCGGGTGGCGGCGTAGGCTACCAAGACATGTTCAACGGCAGCAATTCGCCGTATGTGCAGGATACGGACAAGGGCAAGATCTCTGATTCCATCTTCCTGAACTACTGGTTCAGCGGCAACATGCTTAAGGATTCGGCCGCTCACGCCGAGAGTTTCGGCATCGATCCGAAATATGCGGTGTTTGCTGGCATCGAGTCCGGACAGAAGAAGTTCGACAGTATCGGCAGCAATGCGGGCTATATGAACGTCAATCTCGACGATACAGGTAAGCCGTATGTGAGCCTCGCCGCGCTCGGCGCCGACTTCGTCTCCCGCGAACTGGGCGACGACAAGAAGGTCTATCCGAAATACCAGAACCAGGTGTTCGACCGCGAACGCCGACTGTGGACCGGCTCGTCCACCGGCGAGAAGGGCACCACCGACATCGCCGACAATTACATCGACGACGGCACGAGCAATGACGGTTGGAAGGGCTTCGCTTCCCAGATCGCCGAATGCTCCGTGGTTGGCGGTTCCATGTTCTCTACGTCGTTCAACACCGGTCACGGTCTCGAATGGCGTGATGGCGGCGAACGGACCATCGACCAGCAGTGGGGCAACATCAACCTGCAGGATATTCTGCCGACATGGCAGTGGTGGATCGATGCCGACTCCGACCCGCTGCAGGCCGACTTCGACTACGGTAAGGACTACGAGGCGGTACCACGCTTCAAGTACACCAAGGTCGGTGGTTACGAAGGCGGCGATTCGCTGGTGCTGAGCGGCAAGCTCTCCAACGACAACACCATTCGCCTGTACAAGACCGACCTGGATGTCGCTGCCGGCTCCAAGATTGACCTGACCTACAACAAGCTCAACAGCGATGATTCCAAGTTGCAGCTTGGCCTCATCCTTGCCGACGACCCCGAGACCGTGGTGCCGGTGGACGTGACGGACGGTTCGGCAGGCAACGGCTGGAAGACCGCGAGCGTGGACCTGTCCCAGTACGCGGGTAAGAAGACCGGCACGCTCAAGCTCTACGCCGTGGGCGCGGACGGCTCGCGTTCGCTCGCCACCGAAGCGCCGCTGAACGAAGCGGCGGCCGTCTCCGACGTGAAAGTCGAACCAGGCAAGGACGGCAACGTCAAGGTCTCTTGGACCAATCCGCAGGTATCCGGCGAGAAAACCGTGACCGTCAAATCCGACACCGGTTCGTGGCGTTACGCCGCGAAGCCGTATTCCCAGACCGTCAAGGTCGCCGCCGACAAGAGCAAAGTGACGATTGCCAATGCGCCGGTTGACAGCTCCCGCTATGTGGTGAACGTCGATAATGCAGGTGGCACTACCGCTACGGCAACAGGTGCATTTGCCGATGCCGCCATTGAGCCGTATCCGGCTTGCTCGGTGATCTGGAATGGCGATAATGTGACGCTGGCCCGTCCTGAGACTCAAGACTGGCACTACCTGTACATGACCGAGAAGTGGATCGGCGAGAATGGCAAGCAGCAGCAGGAGAACCAGCTGGGTGCTAGCTACACCTACTCGCAGAACACTCCGCCAATCACTGGTATTATCCGTGGTCGTACCACACCTGCCTCATACACCAGGTCCATCCCCCCGCCAGTCATGAACTGCGGGTGCAGGTCGAGGATTACAGCGGCAACAAGACCGATCCGGTGAAGATTCCGACCGCCGACGAACTGGCCAAGTGCACGGTCGCCGACCCCACCCAGCCGGATGCCAAGAAGTCCACGCTGACCGCGGTCGACGGTTCGGCCGTGGCCGACGGCAAGGCCATCCGCACGGTGCAGGCAACGGTCAAGGATTCGTTCGGCAATCCGCTGGCCAATGCCGAGGTGGCGTTTGAACTGCCCGAAGGCGTCTCGGCCATTGGCGGAAACACCACCGTCAAGACCGATGCCGCCGGCGTGGCTTCGCTGAACGTCGTGTCCACGAAGGTCGGCAAGTACACGGTGAAGGCCGTGCTGAACGGCAATGCCATCGGCAAGGGCGTCACCGTCGAATTCACCAAGGTCGCGGTGACGCCGAACAAGCCCGGCGACCAGAACAAGCCTGGCGATACCAAGCCGAACAAGCCCAGTCAGAACGACAACAAGAACAATGACAAGAATGGCGCTTCGTTGAGTGCCACGGGTTCGTCGGTCATTGCGATTGTGGCGGCCATGGTGGTGCTGCTTGGCGCGGGTGCGGTGGTACTTCGCGCTCGTAGCAAGACGGAGTAGTTCGTCGCAATACGGGTGTTGATACTCGTGCCATAAGCGGGATTTAGGGGTTGCCCAATGGGTGCCCCCCTAAATCCCGTTTGTTTTGTCGCAAGACATATGCCGAGACCAGTGACTAAAATGCTTTAGTTATTTGACTAAAATTATTGATATCATAAGAGTTAGCGCACGGTTGATGCATATGGCCCAATGCGGGGGTGCCGTCAACCGTATCGCAATAGTCGCAATGCGGTCGTAAAAAGGAGTGTTCATGAGATCTGCTCGCGAGGCATCGTCATCGTCTGACGGCACGCAGCGTGTGAGCCTGAAAGACATCGCAGATGAATTAGGCATCTCGCAGACCGCGGTATCCTTCGCCATCAATGATCGGCCCGGCGTTTCCGCGGAAACCAAACGTCGGGTCAAAGAGGCTGCAGCCAGGCTCGGCTGGACGCCGGTCTACGCCGCACAAGCACTGGGATCCTCGAAGACCATGACCATAGGCTTTGCCCCCGCACGATCCACGCAGGGGCTCACGGATGAAAGCTTCATGCTGCACTTCATGGCGGGTGTGCACGCCTCGCTCAGCCCCAAAGGCTATGGTTTGCTGTACCGCCCATGCCGATTCCTGAACGAGGAGATGAGCGTATACAAGGATTGGGCGTCGCGCAAGCGCGTGGATGGCGTTATCCTCGTCGATTTGCGAGCCGATGATCCACGCCCGGAATTGTTGAAGAATCTGGGTGTGCGCGCAGTGCTTGCCGGAGGACCCGACCCGAACAATTATGTGCCGTCACTGTCCATCGATGATTCACGCACGATGGGAACCGTGCTCGAACATTTGTCGTCATTGGGACACCGCCGAATCGCCTATCTCTCCGGCGATCCGAACCTGGATTATTCACAGGGGCGTGTCGCGGCGTTCCGCGCATTTGCCAAACGGCGAAAGCTGGAATCCATCAACATCGAATTCACCGATTTTGTTGCGGAACAGGCCGCGATGCTCACGTTGGAGATGCTGCATTCACCGAAGCCGCCTACCGCGTTCATCTATGAAACGGAGATCCTCGCCGCGGCCAGTCTTCACGCCATGGCCGAAGATTATTCCGCTCGGCAGATGGAGGCGGGGGAGGGCCATGCGGAAGTCTATCCGAATGGGCTGCCCGCCATTGTCAGTTTTGAAGACAGTTTCATTTGTGAGGCGGCGTATCCGTCAATTACCGCCGCGCATCGTGATGCCAGCGAATACGGTGCCAAAGTGGCCAAACTGCTGCTCAAAGTGCTTGCCGGAGAGCAGGTGAGCGGCAACCGGCGAATCCTCACCCCGAAACTGGTGATTCGGGACAGCACCGCCAAGCCCATGGATACCATGGCGTAGAACGGTCATTGCATCGGCTTGCAGACAATGACATGCGACCAGTACGGCGTTGGCCCCCGTATTCCACGGGGGCCAACGCCGTTGAGAAAGAGGAAGAAAAAAGGATATAGAGGCTTAGATGCTGTCGATTATTCAGCGTTCTTCACGGCCGTCGCAATGGACACGGCCGGGTCCAAGAACGGAATCAGCGTGGACTGGAAGGCGTGGTACAGGTCGGACTTGCCCGGCCAGACCGTGCCGATCACGTGGTTGTTCTTGTCAAGCTGATGGAACCAGGAACCGCCCTCGTGGTCGATGACATGCTCATCGACATACTGGGCGAATGTGGCGTACCAGTTGGCGTACATCTCCTCGCCGGTGGCCGCGTACAGCGTGGCGGAAGTGTTCAACGATTCGGCCAGCGTCCAATGCATGCGATCGGTGACCACGGGCTTGCCGTTCCAGTCGGTCGTGTAGGCGAGTCCCACGGTGCCGTCGGCGTTCCATGCGTCGGCCACGGCACGCGCGAACAGGTGTTCGGCGGCGTCGACGTACGGCTGTGCTCCGTCAAGGTTGGCAAAGGAGCTCAACGCCCACTGCGTGATCAGGCGGGCCCATTCGATGCCGTGACCCGGCGTGGCGCCGTACGGCTTGAACTGATCATCCTTCTTGTCGACGTTGCATTCGAGGTCCAGCGACCAATCGGACTTGAAATGTTCGGGGATGCGCCACTCGTTGTGCTTCGCCCAGCCGATCACATGATCGATGATGCGTCCGGCGCGTACTCGATAGGCGTTGTCTCCTGTGGCATCCGCCACGGCTAGGAATGCCTCGGTGGTGTGCATGTTGGCGTTGAGACCGCGATACGGGTCGAGCTCGGTGAATTCGGTGTTCCAGGTATCGACGGCCAAACCGATTTCGTCATTCCAGAAATGCTTGTCATACGTGGCAAGTGCCTCGTCAAGCAGTTCCTTGGCACCCGGACGCCCGGCCAGCAGGGCGGAGGACGCGGCGAGAATCACGAAGGCATGCGCATAGCAGACCTTGCCCGGCGCATGGGTGCCGTCCGCGAACACCTGCGGATACCAGCCGCCGTGCTCGTCGTCATGCAGAATGCCGGTCAATCCCTTGAGCGCCGCGTCGGCCAGCTCGCCCGCACCCAGGTATCCGAGCATGGCACCAATCGAATACACATGGGCCATACGGCTGGTGATCCACGTTTCGACGCCGTGGGAGGGGTCGAGGGTGCCGTCGGCGTTCAGCCAGCCGGAACCGCCGTTCGGTGCTGGGAAGCCTTTGCCGAACTTCAGCAGCTCGTAGGTTTCGGAAGCCATGAAAATGCGGTTGGCTTCGGTGCCGAGCGTATAACGTGGGTTATTGGTCATAATGATTGTTCCTTTCCTTAACGAGAACATGCGGTGGGTGCACAATGAGCATTCAGCGGGCACGTCTTAGTGTTTCACGCGAATGTCGAAATAGTCCATGACCAGTTCGCAGAACATCATATTCGACCAGCTGAACCATTCGCGCGTGTACTTGGTCGGATCGTTCACGTCGATGCCTTCGTGCATGAGATGTGTACCGGCGTCGGTGGCTACAAGACGGTCGAGGATATGCGCCTTGAAGTCCTTGTTGTCACTGGTCATCGCCTCGATAGACAGGGCGATGGGCCACACATAGCGCGGCGGGGTGTGCGGTGAGCCGATGCCCTTGAGATACTCGCCCTCGTAGTAGTACGGGTTTTCGTCGCTGAGCAGCGTACGTCGGGTTGCCAGATATGTCGGATCGTCCGGTGCGCAGTATCCCAAGTAAGGGGCCGCCATCAAGGAGGGCACATTGCTGTCGTCCATGATATTGACGTGGCCCAGGCCGTCGGTCTCGAATGCGTAGATCGTCTCTCCATTGCGGTTCGTCGTTTTGGCGTGGGCTTCAATGCCTTCGGTGATGGTGCGGCGCAACTCGCCGGCACGGGCGGCGATATCGGCATCATTCAGAATCTCACCGCCGAAGATGCGTTCCAGATAGCCCATCACCACGGCGGCGAACATGTTCGAGGGCACCAGATAGTGGTAGGTGCAGGCGTCGTCGCTGGGGCGGAAGCCGGACCAGGTCATGCCGGTGTACGCCACCGGCGACCCCTTGCCGTTATTGCTCAGCGATTCGGTGGGGATGTCCGTGTCGCGGATGAAGAAATACGGGGAGCGTTCATGATGCTGCTCGGTCTCGAATACGTCAAGAATCTTCTTGACGCCGGCAATGAATTCGGCATCGAAATGACCGGTGTTGCCGGTGTTCGCATACAGCATCCAAGCCAACTGGATGGGGTAGCACAGCGAATCCACCTCGTACTTGCGCTCCCAAAGCCAAGGGCTGGAGAAGTCGGACTGATCGTCCTTGTCCCAGGAGGCACCGTTCGGTTCCTCGTTGAAGGCGTTCGCATACGGGTCGATGGTAATGTAGCGGAACTGCTGGCGAACCAGACCGGCGATCAAGTTCGCAATGTCGTCGTCTTTGGCGGCAAGGGCTAGGTAAGGGCGTAATTGCGCGGTCGAATCACGCAGCCACATGGCCGGGATATCGCCGGTGAGCAGAAATGTGGTGCCGTCGTCATGCCGTTTGACCGTGGTGGTCAGGGTATCGGCAAAGCAGGCGTTGAAGTTCTCGGCCCAATCAGCGTGTTCGGTGCCACATAGGTCCGTGATGCGCTGCAAGAAATCCGAGACCGACTTCGGTATCGCGGTGGTCGTCATAAATTCAACTTCTTTGTTTGAGGGATATACATATCAAGGGAACAGCATTATTCTAAACCGCTTTAGTTGAAGACACGCGAAAGGATGTGAAGAGCGTGGCCGTGAGTACACCATATGAAAAAACCGGTGAGATTTCCTGTTCGGAGAATCTCACCGGTTGCGGTCAGTCGATTCGTGAAGTCACACGAATGACGAACAAAGGGGGCGGAATCAGGCCTCGTTCTTCTCGTCCATGGCCTTGAGCTGGGGCGGGGTGTACGTGTCGCGCTTGAATTCAGTCAGGAAGTACAGGCCGACGACCAACAGCTCGATGGCGGGGCAGGATGAAGGCGGTGCCGAGAAGAATCACGCAGCCGATAATCATGTAGACGGTCAGCACGCGAGTCTCGCGGACCTTCGAGAGCGGGTAGCTGGCGGAGATACGGTCCACGAAGAAGATGAAGCAGCCGAGCGCGAAGAACGCCAGGCCGGTCATGATGCCGATTTTGTAGCTGGTCTTCTTGATGAACAGCGAGGCGGGGATGGCCACGATGAAGTAGCCGGCATAGAATGCGGACTGCACGAACGCGGTCTTCATGTCGCTCAGGTCGAATACGGCCTTGAACTGGGTGATAAGAATGTCATTGAGGCTTGCGGCGATGGCCTAGAAGGCGAACAGCACCGAAGTCATTGAAAATTGCAATACTGGCGTGCGATCAAGGTAGCCGTCAGGGCTTTCCACCCACGCCACGTTCTTGGATGCGGTCTTGTCCATGATATGTATTCCCTTTTTCTCTATAAATGGACGTATGACAGATCGATCGATCAATGGATGATGACTAGTGAATAGTGATAGTCCTGTTGCCGGGTTCCATCAGGGTGTTACATGATTTGGCAGAATTCGATGACCTCGTGGTTCGGGCCCAGTACGTTGAAGTAACGGATGCCGTTGCTCCAGAAGGTGTCGATGTGCTGGATGGAGC
>OLQY01002650.1_pt1 | contig 10698 bp, 11 predicted proteins | sample 1672851 | NCBI WGS metagenome assembly OLQY01 (sample SAMEA3136730, study PRJEB25190) | human gut metagenome | reverse complement strand
GTTAAAGATACCGCACTGGCGCGTACCATCGCGGTGTACGAGGTGCTGTGGGCAGGCGAAAAGTTCGTCAAGAACCCTGGCATTATCTGGCCGCTGTTCTACACCGCCGTATTCTACCTGCTGTTCAGCGGCATTCTGACCCTGCTGTTCGGCTGGATCGAAAAGAAAATGGATTACTTTAAATAAGGAGGAGCCGTTATGCCTATTCTGGAGGTACAGCACCTTTATAAGAACTTCGGCTCTACCAAGGTGCTCAAAGACATCAGTTTTACATTGGAGCGCGGCAAGGCGCTTGCCATCATCGGCTCGTCCGGCTCGGGCAAGACCACGCTGCTGCGCTGCCTGAATTTTCTCGAAACCCCGAATGAGGGTAAGATCATCGTAAACGGCGAGACACTGCTCGACGCTGCCGACCATGCCGCCAAGAGCGATGCGCAGATTCGCAAGAACCGTCTGCACTTCGGCATGGTGTTCCAGTCGTTCAATCTGTTCCCGCAGTACACCGCACTCGAGAACGTCATGCTCGCTCCCCTGCTGCAGGCCAAGGAACGCCCGGACTACAAGCAGAAAAAACGCGAGATTCACGAGCAGATCGAGCACCGCGCCATCGAGCTGCTCGAGATGATGAGCCTCGAGGGCCGCATGAGGAACTATCCCTCGCAGCTGTCGGGTGGCCAGCAACAACGCGTGGCCATCGCCCGCGCCCTGGCGATGCACCCCAAGCTGATGCTGTTCGACGAGCCGACCTCGGCGCTCGACCCCGAGCTGACCGGCGAGGTGCTGCGCGTTATCCGCTCACTGGCGGACCAGCACACCACCATGATCATCGTCACCCACGAGATGGCGTTTGCCCGCGATGTGGCCGATCATGTCGTGTTCATGGACGGCGGCACCATCGTTGAGGAGGGCACGCCGACAGAGGTATTTGAAAATACGCATAATGAGCGAACCAAGGCATTTTTGAGCCGTTTTTCGCAAAACAGCTAAAGAACGGAAAATTATACAAAAACTTTTCGGTACTTTTCACCATTACCCCATTTACAAATCACAATAAATACGTTAAAATAGTCCCGTAATAAGATTGCGGGACTTTTTATTGTCTTTTTGTACAGGTTTAGTTGGTCAATTTTTGATGAAATTATTGTTTGTTTGTGTTGAAGTTTTGGCGCAAATTTGCTACAATAAGAACACAGGAAAAAACCACCCTGTAAAATCATGTAATAAAAAGCCGCACGGCCTTTTATAAAATTTTTGAATGGAGATGTTTCTACTATGGCTATGGATGCTTTCAGCGCCTCCCTGATGAAGGACAAGAGAGAGATCGTCATTGCCCCGACTATTTACAAGTTTGACACCTTTGGTGCTTTCGCTGAGGAGTTCAAGCTGGGCGAGCGCGACGTCGTTCTGACCAACGAATTCATCTACAAGCCCTTCATGGAAGAGCTTGGCCTCAAGAGCAAGTTCGTATTCCAGGAGAAGTTCGGTGCAGGCGAGCCTTCCGAGGCTATGATCGAGACCATGTACGAGGCTATTCCGTACGATTCCTACGACCGCGTAATCGCAGTAGGCGGCGGTGCTATCATGGACCTTTGCAAGCTGCTCGGCTGCAAGCGCCCGACCTCCGTACATGAGCTGTACTTCAAGCGCGAGCCTGTTGTACATGAGAAGGAAGTTATCGCTATCCCGACCACCTGCGGTACCGGTTCTGAGGTTACCAACATTTCTGTTGCTATCGTTAAGGACGAGAAGGACGGCAAGCTGACCGGCGGCGATACCAAGCTCGGCCTGGTTTCCGACGACATCATCCCGAACAAGGTTTGCCTGGTTCCGGATCTGCTCAAGACCCTGCCGTACAAGCCGTTCGCAGCATCCGCTATCGATGCTCTGATCCACGCTACCGAGTCTTTCCTGTCCCCGCACCGCAAGACTGTTACCTCCGAGATGTTCTCCGTTAAGGCTATGGAGATGATCCTCGAGGGCTTCCGCCGCATCGCTCTGGAAGGCCCGGACGCTCGTATGGATTACCTCGGCGAGTTCGTTCATGCTTCCCTGTTCGCAGGCATCGCATTCCTGAAGGCTGGCTGTGCAACCGTACACGGCATGTCCTTCCCGCTCGGCGGCACCTACCATGTTCCGCACGGTGAGTCCAACTACGCTCTGTTCGGCAAGATCCTCGAGATGTACGACGAGTACGAGCCGGCTGGCGAGCTGGGCAAGTTCAAGGAAATCGTTGCTCGCTGCCTGGGCTGCACCAAGGAAGACGCTCTGCGCACCCTGAACGTAACCCTGGAGAAGGTTCTGCACCTGAAGCCGCTGCATGAGTACGGCTTCAAGGAAGAGGACGTTAAGGCATTTGCACTGTCTGTTGATGCAAACCAGCAGCGTCTGATCACCAACTCTTACCGTCCGTGGAGCATCGAGCTCAGCGAGCGCGTATACAAAGAGTGCTTCTAATTTCCGCATGTAACGCCTGAATAGGGCGGGGAGTCCCGTCTCCCCGCCCTATTTTCTTTATTCATGTTATGTGTACCAAATTGTAATGAGAAAGGATACTTGATCACTTATGATGACCAAAGACCAGTACATTGAGTCCCTGCGCAAGCTGAACCTCAATCTGTATATGTTCGGCAAGAAGGTAGAGAATCCGGTTGACGACCCGGTTATCCGTCCTTCCCTGAACTCCTTCGCCGCTACCTACGAGCTGGCTGAGGACCCGCAGTATCAGGATCTGATGACTGCTACCTCCCACATCTCCGGCAAGAAGATCAACCGCTTCACCCATCTGCACCAGTCCGCGGACGACCTCATTAAGAAGGTTAAGATGCAGCGTCTGCTCGGTCAGAAGACTGCAGCCTGCTTCCAGCGCTGCGTAGGCATGGACGCTATGAACGCTGTATTCTCCTCCACCTACGAGATCGACGAGGCTTGCGGCACCAAGTACCACGAGAATTTCGTCAAGTTCTGGACCGATGTGCAGAACAACGATTGGGGCGTTGACGGCGCTATGACCGACGTTAAGGGCGACCGTTCCCTCGCTCCGTCCAAGCAGGCTGACCCGGATCTGTTCCTGCACGTTGTAGAGCGCACCGCTGACGGCGTATACGTTACCGGCGCTAAGGCTCACCAGACCGGCTTTGTAAACTCTCACGAGGTTCTGGTAATGCCGACCATCTCCATGCGCGAGGGCGACGAGGACTACGCGATCTCCTTCGCTGTACCGACCGATTCCAAGGGCATCACCCTGATCTACGGCCGTCAGTCCTGCGACACCCGCAAGATTGAAGAGTACAACGACATCGACGTTGGCAACAAGGTATACGGCGGCCACGAAGTTCTCGTTATCTTCGACCGTGTATTCGTTCCGAACGACCGCATCTTCCTGAACGGCGAAGTTAAGTTTGCCGGCATGATTGTAGAGCGTTTCGCAGGCTATCACCGCCAGTCTTACGGCGGCTGCAAGGTCGGCGTAGGCGACGTTCTGATCGGCGCTACCGCTCTGGCTGGCGAGATGGCTGGCTCCTCCAAGGCTTCCCACGTTAAGGACAAGCTGATCGAGATGACCCACCTGAACGAGACCCTGTACTGCTGCGGTATCGCTTGCTCCTCTCAGGGCACCAAGACCAAGGCAGGCAACTACCTGATCGACCTGCTGCTGGCCAACGTCTGCAAGCAGAACGTTACCCGCTTCCCATACGAGATCGCTCGTCTGGCACAGGATCTGGCAGGCGGCCTGATGGTAACCCAGCCGTCCGAGGCTGATTACCGCAACCCGGAGCTCAAGCCGTACATCGAGAAGTACCTCAAGGGCGTTGCTTCCGTTCCGACCGAGGATCGTATGCGTCTGCTGCGCCTGATCGAGAACATGACCATGGGTACTGCAGCTGTCGGCTATCTGCCGGAGTCCATGCACGGTGCAGGCTCGCCGCAGGCTCAGCGCATCATGATTGCCCGTCAGTCCAACCTTGAAATGAAGAAGGAACTGGCAAAGAAGATTGCTCGCATCAAGTAATCTCTGAGCAAACTATAGGCACTCATGGAGCACCCGTGAGTGCCTGTGTTTGCGTTATACCATACTGTTCCCATATGGAAACATCTTGAAAGGGGTTGTGCGCCTTGCTGCGCTGCACGGTAAAATTCTGCGGCGGCTGCAATCCGCGCTATGAGCGCGGAGACGCCTACAAGGCAATTTGCGCTGCCCTGCAGGACACCGCCTCATTCTCCTATCCGGAGGACGGTGTTCCTTATGACGTACTGCTGATCCTGCGCGGCTGCACCGGCTGCCCGTATCTCTATGAGGAGATCGAGGCCGCGCACCGTGTTGTTGTTGCCGCAGCGGATGAGATTCCGCAGGCGATAGATAGAATCAGGTCTTTCACGTCACAGGCGTGACCACTGTAAAACCGGTCGCACTATTATCAGGAGGATTGATAAACATGAAGAAAGTAAGCATCATCACCCCGGAGGAAGCTGCTCTGAAGGTTCAGGACGGCGATACCATTGCTACCGGCGGTTTCGTATCCTGTGCTTGCCCGGAGACCCTGTCCAAGGCTCTCGAGAAGCGTTTTCTTGAGACCGGCCACCCGCAGAACCTGACCCTGTTCTTTGCAGCCGGTCAGGGCCACCGCGATGGCACCGGCGGTGACCATTACGGCCATGAAGGCATGGTTAAGCGCGTTATCGGCGGCCACTGGGACCGTGCTCCGAAGCTCGGCGAGCTGGCTCTGAACAACAAGATCGAGGCTTACAACCTGCCGCAGGGCGTTATCTCGCACATGTACCGCGATATCGCTGCTCACAACATCGGCACCATCACTCACGTTGGCCTGAAGACCTTCGCTGACCCGCGCAACGGCGGCGGCAAGCTGAACGACGTTACCAAGGAAGATCTGGTAAAGATCGTTAACATCGAGGGTCAGGAGCGCCTGCTGTACAAGGGCTTCCCGATCAACGTTGTATTCCTGCGTGCTTCCTACTGCGATGAGTACGGCAACTGCACCGTACATCGTGAGATCGGTCCTCTGGACGTAACTGCTATGGCTCAGGCCTGCAAGAACTCCGGCGGCAAGGTAATCGTTCAGGTTGAGAAGATCGTACAGGGCGGCTCTCTGGACCCGAAGCTGGTTGCTATCCCGGGCATCTATGTTGACTCTGTTGTAGTCGGCACCGAGGAGGAGAACATGCAGTGCCTCGGCATGCCGTACGACGGCGCGCTGACCGGCGAGTCCGCATCCCGGTTGACGCTATCCCGCCGATCCCGATGGACGCTAAGAAGATCATCGCCCGCCGCGCTGCTATGGAGCTGCCGCAGGACGCTATCGTAAACCTCGGCACCGGCGCACCGGAGAAGATCGCTAACGTAGCTGCTGAAGAAGGCATCTCCGACAAGATGACCCTGACCGTTGAGGCAGGCTCCATCGCAGGTGTACCGTACGGCGGCACCCAGTTCGGCGCTGCTGCTAACGCACAGTGCATCATCCCGCACAACGTACAGTTCGACTTCTATCAGGGCGGCGGCCTTGACGTTGCATTCCTCGGCCTGGCTGAGACTGCTCCGAACGGCGACCTGAACGTATCCAAGTTCGGCACCCGTCTGGCAGGTGCAGGCGGCTTCATCGACATCACCCAGAACGCCAAGAAGGTTGTTTACTGCGGCACCTTCACTGCAAAGGGCCTCAAGACTGAGTGCAAGGACGGCAAGCTCGTTATCACCCAGGAAGGCGCTAAGAAGAAGTTCGTTAAGCAGGTTGAGCACATCACCTTCTCCGGCGATTACGCTAACGAGGTACATCAGCCGGTTCTGTACATCACCGAGCGCTGCGTATTTGAGCTGCGTCCGGAAGGCGTTACCCTGACCGAGATCGCTCCGGGCATCGACCTGCAGACCCAGATCCTCGACCAGATGGAATTCGTTCCGAAGATGGCTGACGAGATCAAGACCATGGACGCTCGCATCTTCCGTGACGAGCTGATGGGTCTGGCTAACGACTGATCAATTCTATTTGTGCAGATTATGCAAACGGAAACCGGCCTTTTCATATAATTTTACAGAATCGACCAGTTTCCCTTGCATTCTGCCGAATGGTTTGATAAAATATTAACGAACTCAAGAAAATCGAGTTTCCATCACCATGCGGCGGCATAGTTTTTTCGCCGCATCAGTAGAAAAGGAGAAACAGCTAAATGAACGTTTACATCTGTTCCGCTGCCCGTACTGCAATCGGCACTTACGGCGGCACCCTCCGCGATGTACACTCCTCCGAGCTTGGCACCGCTGCTGCAAAGGCAGCTATCGAGCGTGCAGGCGTTGACAAGGAAGCAATCGACGAGGTTCTGTTCGGTCAGGTACTGCAGGGCGGCGTAGGCCAGAACGTAGCACGTCAGGTTTGCCTGAAGTCCGGTCTGCCGATCACCACCCCGGCTATGACCCTGAACAAGGTTTGCGCTTCCTCCATGCGTGCCATCTCCCTCGGCACCCAGATCATCCGTTCCGGCGAGAACAAGATGATGCTGGTAGGCGGCTGCGAGTCTATGTCCGGTGCTCCGTACATCTCCCGCGATACCCGCTGGGGTGCTCGCATGGGCGACAAGAAGCTGGTCGACATGATGGTATACGACGGCGTATTTGATGTATTCAACCAGTACCACATGGGCATCACTGCAGAAAACGTAGCTGAAAAGTACGGCATCACCCGCGAGATGCAGGACGAGATCGCTCTCGCTTCCCAGCAGAAGGCTGCTGCTGCCATCGCTAACGGCCGCTTCAAGGACGAGATCGTTCCGATCGAAGTTAAGAAGAAGAAGGAAACCGTTATCTTTGATACCGACGAGCATGTAAAGCCGAACACCACTCTGGAGATCCTCGGCAAGCTGCGCCCGGCATTCAAGAAGGACGGCACCGTAACCGCAGGCAACGCTTCCGGCATCAACGATGCAGGCGCTGCAATGATCATCGCTTCCGAGGAGTTCGTTAAGGCAAACGGTCTCAAGCCGCTGGCTAAGGTTCGTGCCTGGGGCTCTGTAGGCTGCGATCCGTCCATCATGGGCGTAGGCCCGATCGAGTCCACCCGTCAGGCTCTGTCCCGCGCAGGTCTGACCGTTGCTGACCTCGACCTGATCGAGTCCAACGAGGCATTTGCTGCACAGGCTGCTGCTGTTAACCGTGAGCTTGGCTTTGATATGGACAAGGTTAACGTAAACGGCGGCGCAATCGCTCTGGGTCACCCGATCGGTGCAGCCGGCTGCCGCATCACCACCACCCTGATCTACGAAATGATCAAGCGCGACCTGACCATCGGTCTGGCTACCATGTGTATCGGCGGCGGTATGGGCGAAGCTATCATCGTTGAGCGCGACGAGCTCTGCAAGTAAATCTTGCTATAGGGGGCTTCAAAAGCCCCCTATATACCAAAATCAGTTCCGTAGAAACTGATTTTGGATACCCGAACGACGCCGCCCACGGCGGCTGGGTCGGGGTGTAAAAACCCACGCGCATGTCGCGGGTTTTTACGAACAGAAGCACGCTTCTGTTCTATTTTGACTGCAAACATCCTTTGGATGTTTGGTAATCTCCGAACGGAGATTGCTTTTGAGCGTTTTACGCTCATAGCACATATTCTGAAAGGAAGTCTTAAAAATGACTGACGTAGTAATCGAAAAAAAGGGTCATGTTGCGATCGTTAAGATCGAGCACATGAAGGCTATGAACGCTCTGTCCACCGACATGTACGCACAGCTGGAAGAGGCATTCGACGAGCTGGCTAAGGATCTGGACAACGTTTATGCAGTAGTTCTGACCGGTTCTTCCACCGTTAACAAGAAGGGCAAGACCGTTAACTCCTTCGTTGCAGGCGCTGACATCTCCGAGATGGCTACCAAGACCTGTGCAGAGGGCAAGCTGTTCGGCAACGAGTCCAACCGCGTTTGCTGGAAGATCGAGAACTTCAAGCGTCCGGTTATCGCTGCCATCAACGGCTTCTGCCTCGGCGGCGGCTGCGAGCTGGCTATGTCCTGCGACATCCGTCTCGCTTCCGAGAACGCTTCCTTCGGTCAGCCTGAAGTTGGTCTGGGCATCACCCCGGGCTTCGGCGGCACCCAGCGTCTGGCTCGCCTCGTAGGCGCAGGCAAGGCTAAGGAAATGCTGTACACTGCTCGCGCTAACTACACCGCTCAGGACGCTCTGAACATGGGCCTGGTTAACTACGTATATCCGCTGGAAAACCTGCTCGACGAGGCTGTAAAGCTGGCCGAGGAGATCGCTGCTCAGGCTCCGATCGCTGTTTCCCTGGTTAAGGAAGCTGTAAACGTTGGCATGCAGACCGACCTGAACTCCGCTCTGAAGTTCGAGGGCAACTGCTTCGCACAGTGCTTCGCTACCGAGGATCAGAAGTACGGCATGGCTTACTTCCTGGACAAGAACCGCGACAAGCCGGCTAAGGAATTCAAGAATAAGTAAGCATTGAGACAGCAGAACCGCACAATTCAAAACCGGATTGTGCGGTTTTGACTAATCAATATTCGCAATACCTGTTCATCCATCCGCAAAGAGTGAGAGAGAGAGGTTAATTTTAGCATGAAAGTTTGTGTATTCGGCGCTGGCAACATGGGCGCACGCATCACTGAGGTATTCCTGAACGCAGGTCATGACGTTACCATGATCGACATCAAGCCGGAGTTCACCGAGCGCGGCAAGACCGTTATCACACACGATTACGAGTTCCTCGTAAGCAAGGGCAAGATGACCGCAGAGCGCAAGGACGAGCTGCTTGCTTCCCTCAAGACCTCGGTTGACCGCAAGGACGCTGCCAATGCTGACTTCGTCATGGAAGTTATTCTGGAGCGCATGGATCTGAAGAAGGACCTGCTGGAGGATCTGGACAAGATTTGCCCCGCTCACACCATCTTCGCTTCCAACACTTCCGGTCTGTCCATCACCGAGATGGCTGCCTGCATCCCGCAGCGTTCGGACAAGTTCATCGGCTGCCACTTCTTCAACCCGGCTCAGATCATGAAGCTGGTTGAGGTTACCCGCGCGATCCAGACTTCGGACGAAACCTTCCAGACCGCATTTGACTTGATGGCATCCCTGGGCAAGACCCCGATTGCCGTTAAGGAAGGTCCCGGTTTCGTTGTAAACCGCATCCTGATCCCGATGATGAACGAGGCAATGGGTATCGTTGCTGATGGCATCGCTTCCCCTGCTGATGTCGACATTGCTATGCAGCTTGGCGCAGGCATGAAGTCCGGCCCGCTGCACACCGCTGACCTTGTTGGCCACGATGTAAACCTCGCAATCATGGAGACGCTGTACCGCGAGACCGGCGACCCGAAGTACCGTCCGCATCCGCTGATGCGTCAGATGGTTCGTGCCGGCTGGCTGGGCGTTAAGACCGGCAAGGGCTTCTTCGACTATGATGGTCCTTTCGGCAAGGAAATCGTAAAGAAGTAATCGCTTTGCAATATGAAAAGCATCTGTGCTTCGGCATAGATGCTTTTTATCTTCTCAGCCTGTATTTTTTGCATATTGCACAAAGAATACAAGTAATGTTTATTTAATTCGCTAATTTTTGACATAAGCTATGGTAATTTTTTAACATACACGATATAATATTAACTGTATGGGAAATATAATCTAACCAATGCTGCAGAGGCGGTAAATGCTGCCACATCACCGCACAATGCCGCAAATACAGCATATCTGGTTCGATTTAAACCAAGGTGCCCGCTGTACACGCTGATTGTGTACAGGCTGGTTTCCGAGGCTCCCAGCATCACTGCGGCCACGCGTCCGGCATAGCTGTCCGGTCCGCAGCGTCGTATAATTTCACTGCCCATCGCCAGTCCTCCTCCTCCGCTGATCGGCTTCAGCAGGGTCAGGGCTGTGCATTCTTTCGGTATGCCCAGTATACGCAGTGCGGGCGCGAGTACGCTTGCCGCAATATCAACGGCACCTGAGGCGCGCAGCATGAACACGACTGTCAGCATCCCGACCATAACAGGCAGTATCTGCACCGCGGTTTTCAAACCGACGGCTGCACCGCGCAGAAAAGTTGGAAATACGTCCACGCCTTTGCACAGCGCATACAGGCTGATTCCCGCCAAAAGTGCCGGAATGAGCGCGTTCTGCAAAATCTGCAACAATCTCCCTCCTTGTATTATTTCCCTCGTTTGGAAATTTTTTGAGAATCGTTTGCTTATTCGACAAATTTCTTGCTTTTCATGTGTGATAATACTACTTGTAAGGCGCACTTACCTGTCCCGCTATTCCCCATCCGGAAAAAAAGGACGCAGCAGCTTGCTGCTGAGCAGCACCGCCGCAACGGAAGCCGCAGAAGCTCCCCACACCGGCAGCATAATATCAAATGGCGCGTGTGCTCCGCAAGCCGCACGAACCGCCGCCACCGTAGACGGAATCAGCTGAATTGAGGTTGCGTTCAGCACGATCAGCGTCAACACGGTATCCGGCGCTCCGCGTCGCCCTGCAAGAACATACAGCCGCTCTGACGCACGCAATCCCAACGGCGTTGCCGCGTTGGATAACCCCAGCAAATTTGCCGTTACATTGGCGCTTACTGCTTCCATCGCCTGTTTATCCTGCGATGCGCTTCCGAACAAGGGACGCAGAACAGGTGCCATCAGACGGGACAGCCGCTCTGCCAGTCCGGAAGCCTGCAGCAGCTCCATCACACCGCTCCAGAAGCA
>OLQY01002645.1_pt1 | contig 10719 bp, 15 predicted proteins | sample 1672851 | NCBI WGS metagenome assembly OLQY01 (sample SAMEA3136730, study PRJEB25190) | human gut metagenome | reverse complement strand
TTCAGCCAATTTATAATCAATTGTTCTGATTCTAAAAGTATAAATATTATCTGCTTTATAAATTCCATTTTGGGCAAGTGGATATAAACTATCAAATGTATAATATTTGTATATATTTTGTTCATGTATTTTAGCATAATTCTTATTTTTTACTAATATGCTATCGATAAAATAAGCTAAATAACTCTGTGTTTCATCAACTTTAATATCTTTTAATAAATAAACTTTTACTTTTAATTTCAATCAATGTGGCGGCCATGACTAAGTATTCTGAAGCAATCTCAAGCTTTAAATCTTCCATTGCGTGAATATAATCTAAATATTGCTGGGTTATTTCTGCAATCTTGATGTCATAGATATTAACTTTAGCCTCTTTAAGAAGATGTAATAATAAATCTAGTGGCCCCTCGAATGCATCAATATGTACTTTATATTCCATACCCCACCTACTTCTTTCTAGTTTCCATCCCTTTATTGTAACGAATTTTCAACATTAAGACAATAATAGACTTTAAAAAACTCAAATTCATGACTATTTAAGAGATGATAAAAAAATTATCTCCCCATAGGGAGATAATTTTATTTGGCTGAGGATTTTTTTTGATTTTGTTTTTGTTGATGATTATATCGATACGTGATAGGGAAACGAATAACTGTCCTGATAAGAGCTTTAAAATCAAATGGAACAAGTGGATATAAATAAGGTTTTCCAAAGCTTTTCATAGTAGCTAAGAAAATAAGACTTAGTATAATAGTCCCAACATACCCCCATATTCCAAGCAAAGCCGTTCCAATAATAATAAATAACTTCAACATTTTATTGGCTAATCCAAGCTCATAGCTAGGTGTTACAAAGGCTCCTAAAGCTCCAACAGCAACATAGAATAAAATTTCAGGTCCAAATAACCCGACATCAACCGCAACTTGACCAATTAAAATAGCAGACACGATCCCTAAAGCAGACGAAATTGAAGTGGGTGTATGAATAGAGGCCATCCTTAAAAATTCAATTCCAATCTCTCCAGCAATCACTTGTAAGATAATTGGAATATTTCCTTGTTCTTGAGGCCCGATAAAATTAAGAAAGTCGGGTAAATACTCTGGGTGCAAAACAAATAATAGCCATGTTGGCATTAAAAAGATTGAAACAATGATGCCACCTAATCTAATGATACGAAGAAAAGTTCCGACAGCTGGTGTTTGACGATATTCTTCAACACTTGTTAAATGGTCAAAAAGGGTAACAGGCCCCAGAATAACACTTGGAGAAGTATCGACTACGATTGCAATCATTCCTTGATATAAATGAGCTGCCACCACATCGGGTCTCTCAGTATATCGAACTAAAGGATACGGATTGTACACCTGTCCCGTGATAAACTCCTCTAATTCTTTATCGGTCATCGTTAATCCATCAACCTTAATCTGAGAAATACGTCTTTTAATTTCATCAACAATTACTGGATCAGCGATATCTTCAATATACATAATAGCAATATCTGTCTTAGATTGATCTCCGACTTTAAGAATTTCATTTCGAAGTTTTCCTGTACGGATACGTCGACGTGTTAAGGCTGTATTCACAATAATGTTTTCAGTATATCCATCTCGAGAACCACGAACGGTTTTTTCGGTGTCTGGCTCTGAAGGACCGCGACCTGGGTAGCTCCTTACATCAACAATGAAAGCTTCAGTTTCCTCATCAATAATAATTCCAATTAATCCGCTTAAAACAGCAGTATAAATATCTTCTAATTTTTCCGTTGAATTAACTTGTTGATGGACTAAACGATTATGAATGGTTTGCAAAACATCGTGACCTGGCTCAGGCAAACTATTTAAGAGTAATAACTGAGTCATTAAATCAACAATTAAATCCGAATTAATTAGACCAGTCACATAATAAAGTTGTAACCGTCGTCCCATGACAACAATTTCACGTTTACCAACATCAAAACTTTTTCCAATTCCTAATCTTTCTTCTAAGATGGCTTGGTTTTCATCAATATTTTTTTCAACAGGTGTATATGGATCATAACCCATCGTATCCCACCTTCCCTTCTAATTCAATCATCCTTTTGGTTTAAAAATTAATGCGACGATAAAAGCAAATAAAATAGCAGATGTAATTCCTGCAGCTGTTAAGTCAAACATCCCCATCCCAATTCCTATGGCACCAATTTGCTCAGATTTTTCTAAAGCCCCATGAATGACTGAATGACCAAAGCTCATAATCGGTAATTGAGCTCCTGCTCCTGCGAATTCAATTAACTTATCATATAAATTGAAAACATCAAGTGCTGCCCCTATAACCACAAAACTACACGTAATATGTGCCGGAGTTAATTTAAAATAATCTAAAATCAGCTGTCCTAAGGCACAAATAATTCCTCCAACAATAAAAGCATTAAAAAATATCATGTTGTCTATTCGCCTCTTTCTTTAATTAACATAAAATTCTACTCTGCAACTAGGGCAACAGCATGAGCGATACATGGAATTGTTTCTTTTTGTTGTAAAATAATTGGATTTAATAAAGCTCCAGTCGCAACAACTAAGACTCGTTTAAGTTTCTTTTCAAGTAATAACTTTTTAATATATCCATACGTGACAACAGCACAACATCCACAACCACTTCCTCCTGCAAAAACGGGTTGATCAGGAGAAAAGATTAATTTTCCACAATCATTATGGTTGGCACTAATATCATATCCATCACTTTTTAATATATCGATTAAAATAGGGCTACCACAATGAGCTAAATCACCTGTTAAGATTAAATCATAATAATTGGGTTGTAATCCAAAATCATCTAAATGTTGTTTAATCGTTTGAGCAGCAGCGGGAGCCATTGCCGATCCCATATCATTTGCATTATTTTGAGCAGCATCGACGATCATTCCAACGGTTCCTGATTCAATACGAATAGGAGATTTTTTATGACTGACGATGGCAGCTCCTGAACCGGTTACCGTATATTGGGCCGTTTCCGGTTTTGGACCTCCATATTCTGTTGGATTGCGATATTGACGTTCAGCCGTTGAATTGTGACTGCTAGTTGCCGCTAAAGCAACCTTTGCACTATCTGAATCTACAAAAATAGAACTCAGTAATAAAGATTCCATTGAAGTTGAACAGGCACCATATATTCCAAAGAAAGGAATATTAAATTCCCTAAACACATAATGAGTGGGAACTATTTGATTCACTAAATCACCTGCAAAAGATACTGTTATATCCTCATCTTTTAAATTACACTTATTTAAAACGGTCTGCACAGCACTTCTCATTAACTGCGATTCTGCCTGCTCCCACGATTTTTGACCACAGTAAGGCTCGTTATATTTTACATCAAAATATTCTTGTAAAGGACCTTGAAACTCTAAAGGTCCAACCGCCGTTCCTGTCTCTTGTAAATAAACTGAATTTTCAAACTTCCATGATTGTTTTCCAACTCTCATTTAAATCATCATCCTTTTAAAAATTTATCGGTTACCTTTAACGTAATGTTAAAATAATCATCTTAATTGCTTCTTCAGATGTCATTTGAACAATTCCAAATTCAATTAAGTAATAACGGATTATTCCAAATACGTATGCTGAAATAACAGCAAAGACAATAACTGCACCTGCAAGTTTAAATAAATTAGTTGCAATCCCTAAGACCACACCTTCACTCTTACTTTCAAGGGCAGCAGATGTTAAAGAATTTGCAAACCCTGTAATGGGAACGAACGCACCGGCTTTTGCAATCTGTCCAAAATCATCATAAACACCTAGTCCAGTGAGAATTGAAGTAATTAAAATAATGGTAACAGTTGCTAAGGTACTCGCCGTTTCACGGACATACCCTAGCCAATGAACATTAATTTCAATGAGTGCCTGACCAAAGACACAAATCAGTCCACCAAAGAAAAAAGAAACGAGAGCATTCTTAAAGTAATTCGGTTTGATAGCATGTTTTTGTATGACTTCATCATATTTTTTAGTTTTCAAAACTTTTCACCACTCTTAATTATTTTTCTTTTTCTACTTTTAATATGACTTTTTTTGATAAATTTATTAGTTTATTGTTAAAAAATCACTATATAAATAAAAAATAGGATGCTATCAACTGATAACATCCTATTTAAACCAACATTTTTTCTTTTAATTCTTTTAATACTTTTTTCTCAAGACGTGAAACAGCGACTTGATTAATCTCTAATCGCTTTGCTACCTCTGATTGTGTATAGCCTAAATCAAATCTTAAATAAATCAATAACTTTTCAATAGGATCGAGATTTGAAACTAATTGTTTCAGTACAATCTTTTGTTCTAATCCCATTCCCTCTTGATGATTCGGGATCCGCTCAATTAATGGCATATCTTCTCTTTCATAGTTATCTAAAGACGTCACATTGATTGGAGCATTTAATGCTAAAATGATTTGTTCTTCCGATAATTCTGTCTCTTGAGCGATTTCTTTAATCGTTGGCTCCCGTTCTAATACTTTATTTAAATGATCTTTCACTTCTTGAATTTTATGAATATTACTTTTAATACTTCGACTAATTTTAATTGGACTTTGTTCTCTAATAAAGGCTTTTATCTCACCAATGATTAAAGGAATTGCATAGGTTGAAAGGGTTGTATCATAAGATGAATCAAATTGGTTAATTGATTTAAGTAGCCCCATACAACCAATCTGAAATAAATCATCCTTTTCAACCTCTATATGTCCAAACTTATGAACAACGGACCAAACTAAATCCATATGATTTGTAACAAGTGTTAATCTAGCTTCTTCATCACCACTTTGAGCTTTTGCAATAAGCTCATGTATTTGTTTTTTATCCATCTAATCATCCCTCGTGCTAACTTTTCATCTTCATTTGGTAATGCCTATCACTAACGGATTATTTACTTTTTTATGATTGTTCATGTGCTGCAAATTCTTTTTCAAATACAAGTGTTGTCCCTAAACCTGGTGTAGATTGAACTTCAAAGTGATCACTAAATGATTCCATAATCATAAATCCGAGACCACTTCTTTCCTCCTCACTTTTTGTTGTATATAGCGGTTGCTTCGCTAATTCAATATTATCGATTCCTCTTCCTGAATCTTTAATTGTTACCTTTAACCGTCTTCCAACTAATGATGCACTCATGGTAATAAGCCCCTCTTCATTGTCCTCATAACCGTGAATAATCGCATTAGTTACACCTTCTGAAACAATGGTTTTAATTTCGGTCATTTCCTGAGAACTTGGATCAAGTGGCGCAATAAATCCCATGATCACAAGTCTAGCAAAACTTTCATTAATACTTTTTGCAGGAAACTGTAAATGCATTTCATTGTTCATATTATGCAATCCCCCTAATGATCGCTGTAATCTGTTTCTCATCCTCTACGACTTTAATAATTTGAGATAACCCTGATAACTCAAATACCTTTTTAACTAATGGTTTCATCCCAATCACCATGACTGTCCCATTAACAGACTTAAGTTGATTATAACGACCTAATATAATCCCAATTCCTGAACTATCCATAAAGTCTAAATGTTTTAAATTGAACACGATATGTTGAATACGTGATTCACTCATAACAGAATTTAAACGACTTCTCAGTTGATCTGCCGTATGATGATCGAGTTCACCATTTAAATTAACATAAAGAACTTGCCCCTCAACATAAAGAGAAACTGTAATACTCATATTAATCCCCTTTCTCGTGTGATTTTAATTATCTTCATTTTAAAATAGATTACTTTGGAATATGTCATTTTCGACAATTTTAGTCTTTCTTTTTTTTATTTCCTATGATAAAACTTTATTTTTTTATTCGGTCTTTGTCCAAAATTACAAAAAAAAGAAGAAAATGCATAAAACATGTTATGCATCTTCTCCAAATAATATTTTTGAAACAATATATGTGTATAGCCCAATGAAGCTATTTTTTTCAACAGGTTCACTGACTGTTAACGGAATTGTTGTATATTCTTCTCCATTATAGTAATACGTTAAAGTTCCGACTTCATCCCCTGGTTGAATAGGTAAGATTATTTCTTCATTTAATGTGACGGTATAATTAGTTTCACCTTCACCATCTGTTTTCTTTTTCAATATCGTAATTTGATCCCCTGTTACAATGTCAAAATCACGAGTTTTTGCTAATAAATGATGTCCTGATGAAACAACTAAACCACTTTCTAATTTAGGAACTAACTCATATTGTTCATAAGCATATTCAATTAATCGTGTCACTTCTTGATTACGAATCTCCGATTTACTTGCTCCCATCACAACAGCGATGACTCTCATTCCATTTCGTTGTGCTGTTGCCGTTAAGCAATATCCTGCTTCTTGTGTGAATCCCGTTTTTAAACCATCCACTCCATCAACATATTTAATTAGTTTATTCGTATTAACTAACCAAAATGGTGATTCAGTATCTTGTCGAATATAATCTTCATATAGACCTGAAAACTCTGTAATCTCTGGATAATCCTGTAACAAATGGCGAGCAATAATAGACATATCATAAGGTGTGGTAACATGTCCTGCTGCTGTTAAACCAGTTGGATTTTTAAAAACAGTATTATTCATTCCAAGTTCTTTTGCCTTTTGATTCATTAATTCGACAAATGCTTCTTCACTTCCCGCTACGCGTTCTGCTAAAGCTGTAACAGAATCATTAGCAGATGCGATGGCAATACTTTTGAATAAATCACGAACAATCATTTTTTCTCCAGGTTTTAAATAAATTTGTGATCCACCGTAACTAGCTGCATTTTCACTAACGCGAATCACTTCATCCCATTGTAATGCTCCATTATGAATGGATTCTAAGATTAAATACATCGACATCATTTTTGTCATACTTGCTGGAGCCAACTGTTCATGAGGATTTTTTTCGTATAAAATCTCTCCTGTTTCGGCTTCAATCAAAATGGCAGCTTTCCCATCAGTCACTAATTCATCTGCACTAACAATCTTTGAGTGAACGAGACAACTGAAGCTAAAGCAAGTTAGAAGACTAATTAACACTTTTCTTATTTTCATCTTTGCACCTCTTTTTCTACTGCAGCTTAATACACTTTTATGATACATCCAAATGATTTATACACGCTTAGATTAATTTTTATATAGATTATTTAAGTCGTTTCATAAATCATTTTAAGAATAAAAACGAATGCCCTCTTTTTTCATATTTATTTGAAGTTTAATCATGAAAGGATGAGATAAAAACAAAAAGAAGTCGAAGCATCAGGTTTAAGATTCTTCGACTTCTTTTCAATTAAAATTCAAAGTGAACCACTTTTTTTGTCACACTAAAATGAGATTATCTTACTTAATTATATCATAAATTAAAGTAGGTGAGCAAACCTCTTCTGTTGAGATTTGATAAGCTTGCATAATATAATCGATGGCTTCTTGGTATTCGCTACTATTTGAATGAATATAAGCTAATGTGTCCCCGACTTCAACCATCTCTCCCACTTTTTTATTTAAAACAACTCCAACACCCATATCAATAATATCTTCCTTCGTTGCACGTCCAGCACCTAATTTCATGGCTGCGATTCCAATTGATAAGGCATCAATTTTTTCAATATAACCTGCACGGTTAGCCTTAACAGCAACGATGGTTTTCGCACTCGGTAATAATGATGGGTCCTCAATTTGACGAACATCTCCACCTTGTGCCTCAACGAATTCTTTAAACTTCTGTAGAGCAATACCATTATGTAAATTTTCTTTTAGCGTTTGATATGCCTCATCTGTTGTATTTGCTTTTTTCGCTAAAACAACCATATGAGAAGCTAATTGTAGCACTAATTCTTCTAAATCTTTCGGGCCATGTCCACTTAATGTGTCAATAGCTTCTTTAACTTCTAAAGCATTTCCAATCGCAAATCCTAAAGGTTGGTTCATGTCCGTTAAAAATGCAACGGTTTGACGATGAGCATCACGCCCAATTTCAACCATTGCTTGCGCTAACTCTTTTGCATCTTCTAATGTTTTCATGAATGCACCCGCACCAAATTTAACATCTAACACAATCGCATCAGCACCTGCAGCAATTTTTTTACTCATGATGGAAGAGGCAATTAAAGGAATTGATTCAACAGTAGATGTTACATCACGTAATGCATATAAATATTTATCTGCAGGAGCTAGGTTCCCTGTTTGTCCAATGATTGCAATTTTTTTATCATTGACTTGTTTAATAAATTCTTCCATTTCAAGTTCAATTCTCATTCCTGAAATAGATTCTAATTTATCAAGGGTACCCCCTGTATGCCCAAGACCTCGTCCACTCATTTTTGCAACAGGGACACCAACAGAAGCCACAAGAGGTCCTAAAATTAATGAAGTTTTATCTCCTACTCCTCCTGTTGAATGCTTATCCACTTTAATTCCTTCAATTGCTGACAAATCAACGACCTCACCTGTCGCTACCATCGCTTGTGTTAAAGCTAATCTCTCAGCTTTTGTCATATCATTAAATACCACTGCCATTAAAAAAGCAGACATTTGGTAATCTGGGATTTCTTTATTTGTATACCCATTAATCATCCATTCAATTTCTTCTTTTGTTAATTCTACATTATGTCTTTTTTTGTAGATTAAATCTACCATTCTCATTTTCCAATCACCTTTTTTCTTTAAAAATAAAAACAATTAAATTATACCCCAAACTGGAAAAGGATGTAATCCTATTCGCGTTATAACATAAAAAAAAGATTTTTAAGGAATACTTCTATTAGGTAATGGAAAAATATAATTATAACCTTGACTAAATGAGGTGAAAATGATGTTCCGTCAACATAAAATCTTATGCGAAAATAAAGAGGTTATTGTCTATCTCTTCTTGTATGATCAGGAAATAGACCTTGAAACAATGAAGAATATTTTTTCCCAAATGTCTACTATGACATTAGAATCACGAATTTTAGACTACTTTTCCCAACATAACATAAAATTTTTCGGGAATCATATTCGCATTGTCTATCATGCAACCATTGTCAAAGATTTTGTTTTAAATCAAAAATATCATCATAAAAAACAGGCTGACAACGTCGTTAATTTATATCGTTAACGACAAAACAAAAGAGTGATATCTAATTATAATAGATATCACTTTTTTGTTTTAATAATTTTTATTTTTATTTTTTTCATCATCTTCTATAGGGGAAGTCAGTTCATTTAAAGATAAATCAAATTCATTTCCGAACTCAAAAAAACCAAACAGACTTTGATGAAGGCAACGATTCATTTCATTTTGCCAGGCATGATTAAAAGCTGAATGAGACTCAGTATGAGAGACATGGCGTTCTTTTTTCAAAATAATCAACTCCTTTATCTTAAAACAGTTGTTAAAATAACTAATAACATTAAGACAATAAGATAAGTAAGAACGGCTTTTGCAAAATTTCGTTTATTTGTATTCACTCGTTTACTAAAACTATAATAAATAAAAGAAACGAGATTCACGATAGGAATCATAGCGAGCAAAAGTAAAAAAATCCATTCTTCTATTTTAATGACAGGTTCTAATTCAATTTCTTGATGTGTCTTTTCCATTAACTCCGCCCTTTCTATTGAATGTATTACTTATTTTTAGAATTCAAAAATTTTTTATACTTATTTTTAGCACAAAAAAAGAACAGTCTCCTTAAGAGACTGTTCTTTCTATAATGCTTTTTTGATAATTGTTTCAACTTGCTCACAAATGTCGTTCGTTGACAATTCTGAATAAGCTTCATAAGGAATTGCATCGTGAATTTTCATTTTAACAACCGTTTTTCTTGGCCAACGCTTCGCTACTTCATAACTATTAAAGATAGTGACTGGAATAATATCCGCTTTAGCTTTTTGGGCTAATTTAAAGCTTCCAGCTTTGAATGAACCCATTTTTGCGTCTACCATACGAGTTCCTTCGGGGAAAATAACCATTAAATGACCTTCTTTAACTGTTTTAGCGGCATTTGAGATAACCTTAACAGATTGTCGCACATCATTTCGATCCATAAATTGACATTGAATTAAACGCATGCTATCACTTAATAAAAAAATATGATCTAATTCCTTTTTAGCAACGTATCCATGCGGACGTTTAATCGCTTTCAACATGGCCACAATATCGATATTACTTTGATGATTTGCATAAATAACACCGTGTTCAACTTCATCTAACTTTTCAAGACCATCCACTTCTACTCGAACATTAAATACTAATGGAATAGCCCATGAAACAACCCAACTGATAAATGAAAACTTCTCAACTGAAGAATACTTTTCGTCTTTTAGCTGTTGAACACGGAAATTTACACCTAAAACCGTGATAATGATGATTAATAGTAATAATCCTATAACTCCCAATCCCCAAAATAAAATAGTTAACAAGTCTTACTCACCCTTTCGTAAACATTAAATCTAAGCTCCTGAACCTTTTTTTCCTTTATACAACGCCACTCATCCCAATTAATTTCAGGGAAATAAGTATCACCTTCAAAGGTAGCATCAATATGCGTAATATATAAACGATCTGCTATTGGTAATGTCTGTTCATAAATTGAACGACCCCCAATGACAAATAATTCTTTAGAATTTTGATAGTTTGCTAAGATTTTATTTAAATTATCTGTAATCGTGACTTGTTCATGATTATAACTCATTTGCTTCGTTAACACAATATGGTGACGATTCGGTAATGGTTTATTTTGATAA
>OLQY01002640.1_pt1 | contig 10745 bp, 8 predicted proteins | sample 1672851 | NCBI WGS metagenome assembly OLQY01 (sample SAMEA3136730, study PRJEB25190) | human gut metagenome | reverse complement strand
GAGTACCATCTGCAATACCAAGGTTAACGCTCATTAAGGTTGGCTGATTATTGCTTAATGGATCCGGACTGAAGATACCATTCTCTTTCCATACTTTTACATGTTCCAGGAAGTTTTTAAAATAATCAGACTCATAATAATTTTCAACTGTTGTGCTGTGTGTCGGATCTGTTAATACTCCAAGATAATTTGTATCGCCAAAGTAGTCAATGCTCTTTGGAATCCAATAAGGATCAGTAGATCCAGGAATAAAGTATTTATCCGGATTTGCTTTCTTTAATGAGATCATTGCATCTGTCATGCTGTCAAGATCATTGACTGTATTCCAGTCAATACCAGCTGCTTCTGCATCCTCAGTTCTGCAAAGATATAAGTTCTCTGAACTCCATGCATAGATACATGGGATACCGTAAATCTTACCATCAATCTTGCCACAATTTAAATAATCTTCTAATCCGTCATAAATATCCAAGATACCCTGCCCGTCAGACTTTAACAGATCATCTAACGGCATTGCCTGTCCGTTTGCTGCCAGATTATTTACAGATGTATACCAGAAAGAGCTGAATATATCCAGAGAATTCTCCCCACCTGTCAACATAAGGTTCAATTGTGTAGACCAATTGGCAAATTCGATGCCGACCAGTTCAATTTCAGCTCCTGCTTTTTCTCTCATGATCTCATTTAATGCATCTTCTACTTTATCAGCATCAAAAGAGTCAAATACGATTGAATATGGAACTCTGATCACCGGATATTCCCCATTTGTTGATGCCGTTTCCGTTCCTGCTGCATTACTATCCCCAGATGCACCAGGTGTTTCTGCTTTGCTTCCGCATCCTGCTACCAGTGATACAAGCATTCCTGCTGTAAGAAGCATTGAAATTAATCTTTTCTTCATAGTACTCCTCCTTTATCCCGAAGAAAATTGTGATTTGTGTGTTGGTTTTCCTTCCAATCACTTTGTTTTTGTGCCTTTATCATAACAACTTTGTTTTATCTGCTCTATCATTTTTCTGTCACAATTCATCAAATTTCTAACATTTTATTTTTCATTTTTCGTCATTATGTCGCTTTAAATAAGTAGTTTCATTGTTTCATCAGAAAAGAGACAGTTCACGTCAGAAAAATGATAGATTATTTGTTCATATTGATGATAAATTGGTATCATCAAATATTGGGGGATGCCTTCCTCTATCAATTAAAAAGGAGATTTTACTATGAAAAAGAAAACAAACTGGGCAAAAACAAAACGTTATCTGCCGCTCTATCTCATGCTGCTGCCTGGTGCAGCCTACCTCATTATAAATAATTATCTCCCTATGGCCGGTCTGGTACTCGCCTTTAAGAAGGTAAATTATAATGTAGGTCTGTTCCAGAGTCCGTGGACAGGTTTATCAAACTTCAAATATCTGTTCACCACCAAAGATGCTTTTATATTCTTCCGGAATACAATTCTTTATAATCTGGCATTTATATTCTTCGGAAATCTGATGGGAATTATAACTGCTGTTGCTTTGGATAGTATCCGTAAAAAATTTTTCAAGCGGTTCAGTCAAGTAATTATTCTGATTCCTTACTTATTGTCTACTGTTATCATCAGCTACATTGTGTATGCCTTCTTAAGTGGCAATAATGGTTTTATGAATATGACTGTCCTTCCGGCACTGCACCTTGATAAGATCAGCTGGTATAACGACGCTAAATACTGGCCGGTCATCATCACAATTGTGTATCTGTGGATGTCCTTCGGTTATAGTTCCATCCTCTACTATTCAACATTGATCGGTATTGACAAATCGTACTACGAAGCAGCTGTTGTAGATGGTGCAGGCATCTGGGATCAGATCAGATTTATTACGCTTCCTGCTTTAAAAACAACGATCATCACGCTCGTATTAATGGCAGTAGGACGTATCTGCTACTCTGACTTTGGTTTATTCTATCAGGTACCTATGAACAGCGGTCTGCTATACTCAACAACCCAGACTATTGATACTTATGTATACCGTGGACTGCTCGAACTAAACGATATCGGCCGTTCTACTGCTGCAGGCTTCCTTCAGTCTATCCTCGGATTTATTTGTATCTTTATAGCCAATATAATTGTTTCTAAAATTGATAAAGACAGTGCACTGTTCTAATAACCGGAGGTATCATTATGATTTATAAAAATAAAGCTTTTCGTATTACAATGAATGTCATCATGGTTTTACTCACATTATGCTGCATTCTCCCATTTATTCTTCTGATTGCCAGCTCTTTCAGTTCAGAAGCAGACCTTACCAAGTATGGATATTCTTTCATTCCAAGAGGTTTTACGCTTGCAGCCTATAAATATATCTGGGCAATCAAAGAAAATATTCTTCGTGCTTATGGCATGAGTTTTCTTATAACCGGTATAGGTACTGTTATAAATCTTGTTATGACTTTATTATTTGCCTACCCACTTTCCAGAAAAGACCTTCCTGGGCGGAAATGGATTTCCTTTTTCCTGTTCTTTACAATGCTTTTCAATGGTGGTTTTGTTCCGACTTACCTGATTTATTCAAATGTTTTTCATATTACAGACACACTGGCCGCAATGATCGTTCCTTACCTTTTAATGAATGCGTTCTATGTTATCATGATGCGTACCTATATTATGACAAACGTTCCAATGGAAGTTATCGAGGCATCCATGATTGATGGTGCAAATGAATTCCAGAATCTTGCAAGAATCGTTGTTCCAATGTCCAAACCGATCATTGGAACCATTGGTCTTATGTCTGCTATTGCATACTGGAACAACTGGACCAATGGAATTTATTTCATTCAGTCAAGACGTAATCTCTATGGAATTCAGAATTATCTGAATTCCGTTATTTCAAACGTTGCTTTCCTGCAGACACACAGCGTGGGGTCAGGTATTGTTACTGCGGATCTTCCTAGTATCAGTATCCGAATGGCACTTGCTGTCATTGCTATTATCCCTGTTCTGGTTGCATATCCTTTCTTCCAGAAATCATTTGTTGCAGGTATTACAGTCGGTTCTGTAAAGGGCTGATAAAGAAAAAGAATGAGGCTGCCTTTGTAAAGACAGCCTCATTTTTTTGTTTATTATTTTTCCTGCTTTCTATGAAAACGTTCTGTACTTGACCGCTGTATCAATTTCACCGGCAATGTCAGTTTCTCTGGTGCGATTTTCCCTTCAATCTTCTTGATCAGCATTTCCACTGCACATTCACCCATTTCCTGGATTGGCTGTGATATCGTACTCAGATCCATCCATTCTGCAATTTCAAAGCCATCAAATCCTATCACAGGGATTTTACGGTATAAATCTGTTTCATGAACAGACATTCCGCTAAAAAGCTGTGCCGCAATCATGTCACTGGTACAGAAAATACCATCCACTTCCGGGTTTCTTTCCATATAGTCAAAAAAAACTTTTTTGAGAGCTTTTTTTCCCATAAGTATATTCTCAACCAGACATATTTCCGGCACTACACCGGCTTTTGCACATTCTTCTTCAAACCCCCGTATACGGTCTGTACCAGGCAGATACTCCGGCACTCTGGAACCAATAATCAACGGATGCTTGCTTCCACATGTGGTCAGCTCTCTTGCAGCCATTCTCCCACCGGCATAATCATCTGCCATGATTGATGTAATCCCTTCTATCTCCCTTTCTATACTCACTACTGGGAATTCATAATTTTTGAAAACATCAGCTTCACCAAAACGGCTGCAGACAAGAATTCCATCTACCTTATTCGCCTGAAGGATAGAAAACATCTCCTGTTCTCTTTCCTGATGTTCTCCTGACTTGCAAAGCATTAACTTATATCCATGCTCATGACAGCTTTCTTCCACTGCATCTGTAAGTTCACTAAAAAAAGCATAATTTATATATGGCAGCACTAATCCAATAATATTACTCTTTTTCTGCTGAAGTGCTCTTGCCATGGCATTAGGCTGATAATGCAGTTCCTGCATCGCTTTATGAATTTTCTTTTTTGTTTTTTCACTGACAACATCCGGGCTGTTCATCATCCTTGACACTGTTGCTACAGATACTCCGGCATATTCTGCCACATCAACTATGGTTGCCATATTTATACCCTTTTCCTTTTCTGCAATTCCTAAATATTTTCTGCCAGAATTTTATTCTTTCATTATAAAGAACCGGACAGATATATGTCCAGTTCTTTTTATTCTTCATTCTTTCTTTTTTTGCAGAAAATTTACTTTTCCAGTGCTTCATAAACAAGATCCCGGATCACCGGATGTATCTCCGAATAAACTTTCGGGAATCCCACAATATGCTGTGCATAGAAAATGCTGATATGGTTGACCGGATCGATCATAACATAGGCTCCGGCCGCTCCATCCCATCCAAATTCTCCTACCGGTGATTTCGATTCCGCTGTATCATTTAACACTCTGACTCCCAGTCCGTACCGGTATCCCTTCTTCCCTGTCACCACAAAATCATCCTGCATAATGCCTGTTGTATATCCAGTCATAAATAACCGGATCATTTTTTCTCCAAGAATCCTTTTACCGGTTACTCCGACGCCACCATTGCACAAAGCATCTGCGAAAAGGCTATATGCATCTACCGTACCAGCCAGTCCGGCACCACCGCTCTCGTAGTTCTCTGTAATTTTAAAACCATCACTCATGGATCCATCATCCGGTCTGATCTTATCCGATCCAAACTCACCCATATAAATAGCACAAATTCTTTTTTCGAGTTCTCCATCCCAGTGAAAGTACATATCCTTTATTCCAAGCGGTTCGAAAATATTTTTCTTAAGATACACTGAAAATTTCGTTCCGGAGACAACCTCTACTACAGCTGCAAGGACATCATGTCCGAGACTGTAAGACCATCTGGTCTGTGGTTCATAGATCAAAGGCATCTTTGCCATCTCTGCAACAACTTCTCTTGTACCTGCCTGATTATTGCTTTTTTCTTTGATTGCCATCAGCTCCGCTGCACCGGTATCATAAGATAATCCTGCTGTCATTGTCATCAAATCAATAATACGTATCTGATTGTGTGCAAGATGACATGTTTCTCCTGCCTGCGGCCAGTGTATTTTAAAAGTTTAATGTAAATAATATTTTAAAAATTTCATATTATTATTATAGTTTGGGATAATTAGAAATTTAAATTCAAATTTATCTGCAACAAACAAGCATCCGAACTCCGGAAGATAGTTTGTCAAATTATCATACAATCCCAGTTTTCCCTGCTCCACAAGCTGGAGTACTGCTGTCATTGTAAAAAGTTTTGTTGCTGAAAACAGTCGGAACATATGACTGGCTGTCAGCGGAACTTTCTTCTTATAATCCGCATGTCCGGTTACTTTCCGATAAATCACTTCATGTTCTTTTGTCACTTTACAGTCATTTGCCGGAATTCCATATTTTTCTTCCAATGAATCCAGATATTCTGTCAGTTTTTCAAAGTTCATATTAGCATTTCTCCTTATTTTTCTGATGAGAGATCATCCAGTCTAAAATTCCATTCTCGTTGTGTAATGCAAGGATCCAGCTATTATGATTCTCTGCATCAAGCTCCTGTGAGGTAAGTCCTTCTGTTGTTCCGATTCCATATTTTGCAAGTTCTTCCTGTGTATACAATGTAAATTTTACATCTGTTCTTCCTTCCTGCCACAGCTTGTTGCATGCATTGAGAATAAACGCATGTCTGCTGTGCTGGTGATCCATATAGGCAGATGTGATCCATACCGGAACTTTCGGTAAATGAAGAAGATTTGCATAGCTTTCTCCATTCATGCTCGGACAGATCGGTACCGCCGCCGCAAATAAGTCCGGTGCCACTGAAATTGTCTGAAGCACACCGCCTCCTCCCATACTCATGCCTATAAGATAAACACGGTTTTCATCTACTTTTCCGTCTGAAATCATTTTTCTTATAATATCTGTTACTTTTGCAACATAATCACGGTTCCATCCACGTTCACCTTTCAAAGAAAACGGTGTGATTCCCATATCTGCACTGAATGGGTTTCCTCTTTTTTTCATCACTTCGAACATTTCCTGCATTCCCAGGTTTCCGGATGGTGCCTGTGGTGCCATAATGTACATATCCGACCATCTCTCCGCCAGACGCAGTGCACCGAGTGTTCCCGTTAACTGAAGTTCATTATCTTCACCGCATTCTCCACCTCCATGAAGAAACAATACTAACGGCCTCTTGCCCATACATTCCGGCTCATACATACGATAGTGTACACCATTTTCTTCATATGCCACAAACTGATCCATATCTTTGATCCAGACTTTATCTACATCTGCCCTGGTAAAAGAAACTTCTGTTCCTGCAATGGTTCCTGTCACTTTAAAATCATAGCGGTAGACAAACGGATCCAGTATCAGTTCAACTTCTGTACCTTCTTCTGTCTCACAGATGCTGATTTCTGTCACACCCTTTGCATTTACTTTACCGGTAAGGTCATTATAATTTTTTTCTAAAATGAAATCTGTCCCGTTTGTCATCTTTACTTCTTCGCAACAAGTATCTTTCAATAAAAGCACAAAAGAATCTACAATCTGTCCATAATCTCCAATATGCGTTTTTGCAGTTATTTTTCCCAGTTTCCACATTTTTGCTTTTCCCTCCTGCATTTATTATGATTATTCTACATTAGCTCTTCAAAGTTTTCCGGTACAGCTTCTCCCTTAAACAGATCTTTGATAAGATCGACCATATTGGCAGATAAATCCGTAAAGTGATCCGTAACATACACCATCCCATTACAGGACGACAGCTGAAAATTGCATATATATTTTGCAAACCATTCCACTGAAATAAGCAGTTCTTTTCCTCTCCACAATGCCTCACAATACATGCTGCGCACTGTGTTATCAATCACACAGCCAATACTTCCTCTTGCAAACTGAAGTCTTCTGCCATCTTTTAATTTCAGGATCACAACTGCTCCGTCTTCCTCTGACTCATACCCGGCTCCTGTTGCTTCTGCAAGAAAAGAAAGTGGTACACACAAATAACTTCCTCTGATTTTTTTAGCTCCCTGGAGACCATGATACTTTAATTTGTTCCACATAATGGCTTTCTCTTTCATTGATATTACCCTGTTGGAAAGCCACGCTTTATCAAAACCGTCTGCAACTGCAAATGCAAATGTATCACCGGTTCTCGGCAGAATTGTTTCTGTCTGCGTGATGCTTCCGTCTTCTTCTCTTCTGATTCCAGAAAACAGATAATCCCAGTAAAGGAACGCTTCATCCAGTGTCTGTCCATGATCTCTGTTTTTTATATCCAGATATACAAGATCCGCTTTTCTGCCCTTATAAAATGCAAAATTATCTTCTCCAATAATCTTTATCTGTGGAACCGGATCGCATTCGTTGATGCGCATCCAATAAATACGATTCCATTTGTTTACATAAAACTCATCATAACTTTTTCCCGGTGGAAGACCATTTTTTTCAGGTCTCGACTGCCAGATAGCCATATGTCCTGCTTTATTTTTTATTTTTCCGCTTTCATCATAAAGATTGAATGGTTCGCATGGACCACCGGAGCCTGCCGCACCGGCAAGAATCCGTCCATAATTTCTCGCAAACTGGCCTGTCATAATATTCCCCATTGACATGCCTTGCATAAAAATACGCCCCTTATCAATGTTATATTTTTCTTCCATCCTTGCGATCAGTGCCTGTATCATTTTAATATCATGATTGTCGTCCATATTCTCAGGTGGAAGTACAATCGGAAGATCCGGTGCATCCTCCTGTCTGAATGTTTCAAATACGCCTTCGACAGTCCACATTCTCTTTTCATGTGCATTGGGGAAAAGACAGATAAATCCTTCTCTGTCAGCCACAAGCGTCCATGAGGTATAAATAGCATGCCCCCATCCTGTCATCAAACCACCATGAAGTCCTATTACAAGTGGAACCGGTCTTGATGGATCATAGCTTTCCGGCACATATTCATACCATTCGTCCTCCAGTCCATCTGCCACTACTCCGTGAAATTCCTGCAAGTGCTCTGGATATACGATTGAATTGTTTCCATTTTCATTTACTACAATATCTGTTGTTTTTATTCTTTCCGGTAAATATTCCCGGTTTGCATCATCCGGTGTTCCCGGAAGGATTCTTACCTGTTTGTTCACTTGATTTTCCTCCTGCCTTATAATCAGTCCAATGGTACAATTCCAGGATCATCATTTAACATATCACGGATCAGGTCAGCCATGAACTGTCCAAGCTCTGCAAAGTGATCCGTCACATAAACAACACCATTGCAGACAGAAACAGTTTTATTCATGATAAATCTTGCAAACCACTCAATGGAAACACACAGTTCACCTTCGCGGTATAATGCCTCACAGTACATTGATCTCATATCATTATTTAAGACACATCCAATGCTTCCTTCCGCAAACTGTGCAGTTTTTCCGTTCTCCCATGTCAATGTCACATCACGTCCGTGGTCACTGCTTTCGAATGCTGCTCCAAATGCCTCCGCAAGGAAAGAAAGTGGCACACAGATGTATTCACCTCTGACTTTTGTACCGCCATTTAACCCATGATATTTTAATTTCTGCCACTTGATTGCATTTGCTTTCATCTCGGTTTTTCTGTTACAAAAGAGTGCTTTTTTACATCCATCCGCTACTGCAATATTAAATGCGTCTCCCTTTCTAGGAATACGGGATCCCATATCCACAAGTGTTCCATCCGCTTTTCTGCGGTATCCGGAGAACAGATAATCCCATACTAAAACAGCTTCATCAAAGGCATTTCCATGGTCTCTGTTTTTTATATCTGTATAGACCATATCGGCTTTCTCTCCTTTATAGAATGCCATATTGTCTTCTCCGATAATACTGATCTCCGGATCTGTCACACATCCGTTTACTTTCATCCAGTAAAGTCTGCTGTACTTATAAGTAATAGCTTCACTGTATTCGCACCATGGCGGAAGCCCATTTTTTTCCGGTTTTGTTTCCCAGACCGGAAGTGCACCTGCCTTATTGATAACATTCCAGTCTTTATCATAAAATAATTTCAGATTAACAATCGAGCCACCCGCACCGGATCCTCCTGCAAGAATATTTCCATAATATTTTTCAAACTGCGTTGTGAACATACTTCCATTTGACATACCCTGCATAAAAATACGCTCTTCATCAATATTATATTTTGATTTGATCTTCTCGATCAATGCTAACACAAATGCAATATCATGATTGTCTTCTCTGTCAGGCTTTGCATAGTTCATCCGCAGTTCTTCCGGTCCATTCACATTTGCCTCAATCTCCTCCTCGGTTGCTTCCAGTGTCCATAGTCTTCTGCTGTGTGCATTGGGGAATACAATAATCACATTGTCTCTGTCTGCAACCATTGTCCAGGAAGTATAGATTGCCTGCCCCCAGCCTGTCATCAGTCCTCCATGCATGGAAACGACCAATGGTGTTTTTTTTGAAGGATCATAACCTTCCGGCACATATTCATACCAGATATCCTCCACTCCATCTGCAAGTACTTCTCTGTATTCTTTTAATCGTTCAGGATATGGCTGTGAATTATTCCCGTTTTCATTTACTACAATATCGGAATTTTTGATTTTTTCTGGAAGATACTCTCTGTTATCATCATCCGGTGTTCCAGGTCTGACTCTCATTTCTCTTTCCATCTGTTATCTCCTTTCATCTGTTATCTGGTTTCTATATCATCTCATCATAATTATCAGGAACAGCTTTATCATTTAAAATATCACGTATAAGGTCTGCCATATTCAATGACAATTCGCTGAAATGATCCGTGATGTAAATAACTCCGTCACATTCTGATACCTGAAGATTATATGCATACTTTGCAAACCACTCAGCGGAAACATACAGTTCTCCATCACGATGCAGTGCTTCACAGTACATCGCTGTCAGTTCCTGGTCTGTAACACATCCGATGCTTCCTCTTGCGAATTGCATTTTTCGTCCATCTTTCAAAGTAAGAACAGCTGTCAGTGTATCTTTACTGTATTCACATTCCCCATCAAATGCTTCTGCCAGGAAAGTAAGTGGAACACATGTATAAATTCCCCTCACTTTTTCTCCGCCATTTAAACCATGATATTTTAATTTCTCCCATCGGATCGCATTTCCTGTCATCTTTACAACCTGATTATTCTTCCATGCCCTGGAACTTCCCTGAGAAAGTGCAATTGCAAAAGTATCTCCCTTCCGCTCTTTTACAGATCCGATATTCCGGATTGTTCCATCACTTTCCCTCCGCAGTCCGGAGAAGAAGTAATCCCAGATTAAAGCTGCATCATCAAAACTTTGTCCGTGATCCCTGTTTTTAATATCAAGATATACAAGGTCTGCTTTTCTACCCTTATAAAATGCAAAATTGTTTTCACCCCGTATACAAATTTCCGGAAGTGTTCCGCACTCATTTAATCTCATCCAATATAATCTGTTGTATTTATTTACTTTCAGTGCCTCTCCTTTTTCCGGTGGGATATCATTTAACTCCGGACGGGACTGCCATACAGCAAGATGTCCGGTCCTGTTTTTAATTTTCTCATTCTCATCAAACAGCAGTGATAAAAATGACGCACAACCGGAACCTGCTGCACCTGCAAGAACATTTCCAAAATTTCGTGCAAACAAAGACGTCATCATATTTCCCATAGACATTCCCTGCATGAAAATACGACCTGCATCAATATTGTATTTTTCTTTCATCCGCTC
>OLQY01002634.1_pt1 | contig 10778 bp, 10 predicted proteins | sample 1672851 | NCBI WGS metagenome assembly OLQY01 (sample SAMEA3136730, study PRJEB25190) | human gut metagenome | reverse complement strand
GGGGGGGGGGGGGGGGGTAAACTAAGGACAAGCACTCCTGCCGGGTGAGGCCGACGCGAATGCAACGAGTTGTAACAACAAACAAGGAGGATGAACAAGATGAAACTGTTCAAGAAAGTTCTGGCTGTGGCGCTGGTGGGCGCTATGGCAGTCTCCATGCTGACGGCGTGTGGCAGTGTAAGTGCTGCTAAGGCTAAGGCCGTCAAAGATGCTCTGAAAGAAGTAGGCGTTTCCACCACCTCTGAGCTGAATGCCCAGGCCGGCGGTGCAATGGACAAGCTCCAGGCTGTGACCGCAGCAATTACCAATGGCACCATTGATCTGGACAAGGTGAAAAACGATAGAAATGGCAGCGATGAAAACACCAAGAAGATTCAGGCCGAGCTTGCAAAGATGACTCAGTTCACTTTTGCAGATGAGACCAATGGCAGTTACGATCTTTACATCTGGACGAACAGTGCAAAGAACGACATTGCTTCCCAAAAAGCGAATTCTGATGTGTACTACTCTTACCTGATGAAGGTCACTCCGATTCATGTGGATACGCCTGCTATTCTGGGCCGTCTGCTGTCTAAGGACTTTGTCAAGAAGGGCGAGTTCGTGGACACCAAGGAGAACCTTGAGATTCTGAAGAAGGTGCTGGCAGGCGCTGATGTGGCTGGCATTTCCTGCGAGAAGGTCTACGGCATGGATATGCTGGTTGTTGCTGTGAAGAAGACTTCTACTGTGCAGCCCTATAGCCGCAGCACCCTGCCCACTACCTGAGCCCTCAGCATTCCTCAATAAAAACTGACCCCAAGCCCCCGGCGGACGATAAGCCCGCCGGGGCTTTTTTATGCCCGGAAACGCCGTAAACCGCGCCTGAACCGCCGCCCGGCGGGGCAAAATGACAATATGCACAAAACAAAGCCGGGAAGTTTGGCAGGATAAAAGCCGGAAATTTCAAATGAAATATTCAAAAATCGTTTTGAGTGTGGTATTATCTTTGTAAAATATGCCACAAAAACGGAGAGAATGCTCCGTGCGGCGGAAATGAGGGAAAAACCGATATGAAATACGCAAGCAACAACATCCGCAATATCTTGATCGCGGGCCATGCCGGCAGCGGCAAAACGACGCTGACCGAGGCATTGGTCTATTTTTCGGGCGCTGCCGAGCGTATGGGCCGGGTCGAGGACGGCACCACGATTTCGGACTTTGACCCCGAGGAAGCAAAGCGGAAGGCCAGCCTGTCGGCATCGGTGGTGCCGGTGGAGTATGAGGGCATCAAGTACAACCTCATCGACGCTCCGGGCCTGTTCGACTTTGAGGCAGGCGAGTACGAGGGCATCCGGGCGGCCGAGAGCGTGCTGGTGTGCGTGTCGGGCCGCAGCGGCGTGACCGTCGGCGCGGAAAAGGCCTTCCAGCTGGCCCGCAAGAACGGCAAGGCCACCATGGTCTTTGTCTCCAAGTGCGATCTGGAGAACGCGAACTACTTCAAGATCCTCGAGGACATGAAGATCAAGTTCGGCGCCACCGTCTGCCCCTGCGTCGTCCCGGCGAAGCTCGACGACGGCACCCCCGTGTACATCAACCTGTTCAGCCAGAAAGCCTTCAAGTATGAGGGCGGCAAGCAGGTGCAGGTGGATCTGCCCGACATCGGCCACCGCTTCCAGGGCCTGATCGAGGCCATGAGCGAGGCCATCGCCGAGACCGACGATGAGCTGATGGAGAAGTTCTTCGGCGGCGAGGCATTCACCACCGAGGAGATCGTCGAGGGAATGCGCAAGGGCGTCAAGGACGGCCTCATCACCCCCGTGTTCTGCGGCAGCGCTGTCAACCAGCAGGCTCTGGATATGCTGCTGTACAATATGCACAAGCTGCTGCCCAGCCCGGAGCACAACAGCGTTCTGGCTGAGGATGCCAATGGTGAGCCCGTCGAGCTGACCTGTGCCGAGAGCGAGCCTGCCGCCGCCTACGTCTTCAAGACGGTGGCCGACCCCTTTGTGGGCAAGCTGAGCTATCTGCGCGTCGTCAGCGGCAAGCTCACCGCAGGCGCTTCTCTCGTCAACGCCCGCACCGGCGAGACCGAGAAGATGGGCAAGCCCCTCACGGTCCTGGGCAAGAAGCAGACGGAGGCCGAGAGCATCGGTGCCGGAGACATCGGCGCTGTGGCAAAGCTGGTCAGCGCAAAGACCGGCGACACCCTCTGCGACCCTTCCCGCGTGGTCAAGCTGCCCGCACCCGTCTTCCCGAAGCCCAGCCTGTTCATGGCTGTCACCGTCGCCAAGAAGGGCGACGAGGGCAAGATCAGCAGCGCTCTGGCCCGTCTGATGGAAGAAGACCCCACCCTGAGCTACCTCAACAACGCCGAGACCCATCAGCAGATCATCGGCGGTCTGGGCGAGCAGCACCTCGACGTGGTCAAGGCCAAGCTGAAGAATAAGTTCGGCGTGGAGATCGGCCTCGAGGCTCCGCGTATCGCCTACCGCGAGTCCATCCGCAAGGCCTGCCAGAAGCAGGGCCGTCATAAGAAGCAGACCGGCGGCCACGGCCAGTTCGGCGATGTCGTCATCAACTTCGAGCCCTGCGACGGCGAGCAGGTCGTCTTCGAAGAGAAGGTGTTCGGCGGCAGCGTGCCGAAGAACTTCTTCCCGGCTGTTGAAAAGGGCGTCCGCCTTGCCGCCGAGAAGGGCGTGCTGGCCGGTTATCCCGTGGTCGGCCTGAAAGCCACCCTGCTGGACGGCAGCTACCACCCCGTGGACAGCTCCGAAATGGCCTTTATCATGGCTGCAAAGCTGGCTTATAAGGCCGCAATGCCCGAGGCCGGCCCCGTCATCCTCGAGCCTATCCACACCCTGAAGGCTCATGTCCCCAACGACAATACCGGCGACATCATGGGCGACGTCACCAAGCGCCGCGGCCGCGTGCTGGGCATGGAGCCCGACGAGGACGGCCTGCAGACCATCATCGCCGAAGTGCCTCTGGCTGAGCTGGCCAACTTCACCACCTTCATCCGTCAGACCACTCAGGGCCGCGGCTGGTTCACTACCGAGTTCGCCCGCTACGAGACCCTGCCTGAGATGCTGGTCCCCGCCGTGGTCGAGCAGGCCAGGAAGCTGGGCAACCTGGACGAGTCTGGTGAAGATTAAGCCTGCCAATGAGAACAGCGCCCGGCTGTCTCCGGACGAAGCCATCTCTGCCCGACATGCCAAGGCCTCCCCTCGGTAGGGGCAACAGCGACGACCGCCGCCAGTGGCGGAAACAGGGAGGAGCTGTTGGGGCAGCGGCCAGTAGGATGCGAGCGAAAGCGAAGCAGACACTGGGAGCCGCAACCCGGGCAGTGGCGCGGCGAAGCCGTGACGGAGAGGTTGAATAAGACATTTTCCAAGCCCTGTCGGCACTTCCCTCTGTCGGCGGGGCTTTTTTGCGGCCTTTTTGGCCCGCAGGGCGGCAGTTTTTATTGACAAGGCCGCGGCTTGCTATTATAATGAATAGGTCAAAATGGCATTCGTGTGCGGTTTTATGTTTTATGACACCCTGCCGTACCCCAAAAAATAGATAAGGAGATTTCCAAATGGCACAAGAGATCAAGATGTCCGCTGCTGGCCTGAAGGCAATGCAGGAGGAACTGGAATACCTGAAGACTGTCCGCCGCAAGGAGCTGGCAGAAGAGATCAAGGAAGCCCGCAGCCACGGCGACCTGTCCGAGAACAGCGAGTACGATGAGGCCAAGAACACCCAGGGTCTGGTCGAGAACCGCATCACCGAGCTGGAGCAGATGATCAAGAACGCTGTCGTCATCGACGAGAGCGAGCTGAGCGTTGAGAACGTCTCTGTCGGTACTCACGTCACCATCCAGATGGAGGGTGAGGACGAGGTCGAGGAGTACGACATCGTGGGCCGTACCGAGGCCGACCCCCTGAACGGCAAGATCAGCGACGAGAGCCCCGTGGGCCACGCCCTGCTGGAGAAGGCTGTCGGCGACACCGCCGAAGTCCTGCTGCCCACCGGCCTTACCGTCAACTACAAGGTGCTGGGCATCACCCACTCTGCAAACTGAGCCAAGCGGGAGGAAATCATGGAAGAACAGAAGAAGAACCCCGCACAGGGCCTGTCTGAGAGCGAGCAGGTGCAGGTGCGCCGCCAGAAGCTGACAGACCTGCAGGCTGCAGGCCTCGACCCCTTTACCCTGACCAAGTTCCCTCAGGATGCTTACTCTGCTGACCTGAAGGAAGAGTTCAAGGATCTGCCCAACGAGACCGACAGCGGTAAGAAGGTTGCACTGGCCGGCCGTCTGATGTCCAAGCGCGTCATGGGCAAGGCAAGCTTTGCCCATCTGCGCGACGATAAGGGCGACATCCAGCTCTACGTCCGCCGTGACGAGCTGGGCGACGACGCTTACGCTGCTTTCAAGAAGCTGGACGTGGGCGACATCATCGGCGTCAAGGGCGAGGTGTTCCGCACCAAGACCGGCGAGCTGAGCGCCCGCGCTGAGGAGATCACCCTGCTGGCCAAGAGCCTGCGCCCCCTGCCCGAGAAGTTCCACGGCCTGACCGATACCGAGATGCGTTATCGTCAGCGCTATGTTGACCTCATCGCAAACCCCGAGGTCAAGGAGACCTTTGTCAAGCGCAGCAAGATCCTGAAGGAGATCCGTGCTTATCTGGACGAGAAGGGCTTCCTGGAGGTCGATACCCCCATCCTGACCCCGTTCGAGATCGGTGCGTCCGCGCGTCCCTTCTACACCCATCACAACACCCTGAACATGGACATGGTGCTCCGCATCGAGACGGAGCTGTACCTGAAGCGCCTCATCGTGGGCGGCATGGACCGCGTCTATGAGGTGGGCCGCATCTTCCGCAACGAGGGCATGGACCCCAAGCACAACCCCGAGTTCACCACCATCGAGCTGTATCAGGCATTCACCGATTTCCACGGCATGATGGACCTGGTGGAGGAGCTGTATAAGCGCCTCGCTCAGAAGATCTGCGGCAGCCTGGTCATCCCCTATCAGGGCAAGCAGATCGACATGGGCCACTGGGAGCGCCTGACCATGATCGAGGCCGTCAAGAAGTATTCCGGCGTTGACTTCAACGACTGGAAGACCGATGAGGACGCCATCGCCGCTGCCAAGGAGCACCATGTGGAGCTGCCCGAGGTCCCCACCAAGGGCGCCATCCTGGCCGAGTTCTTCGACGCCTTCGTCGAGGACAAGCTCATCCAGCCCACCTTCATCTACGACTACCCCGTCGAGATCAGCCCGCTGGCCAAGCGCAAGCCGGATGATCCCGCCTTCACCGAGCGTTTTGAGTACTTCATCGACTGCACCGAGTACGGCAACGCTTTCAGCGAGCTGAACGACCCCATCGACCAGAAGGGCCGCTTCGAGCGGCAGGTCGCCGAGCGCAAGGCCATCGAGCCCGACTGCAAGGCACAGGTCGATTACGACTACGTCAACGCTCTGGAGTACGGTCTGCCTCCCACGGGCGGCCTCGGCTTCGGTGTTGACCGTCTGGTCATGCTGCTGACGGACAGCGCTTCTATCCGCGACGTGCTGCTGTTCCCCACGATGAAGCCGATTGAGCAGTAAAACACAAAATTAAAACGCAGGTACGATGAAATTTTAAACGGATTTCAAGCAACATCTGCGGTACTACACCACAACTACACCAATTTGGGGACGTTTTCCCGAAAAGGAGCCTTACAAAGCGGTGTGGTGTAAGAATCGAATAGGCGGATTGGTGTAGTAGGTACACTGAACCCCAAACGCAAAAATGCGGCAGCTATGTTGTGAAAATACAACGTAGCTGCCGCTTTTTGTTTCGTATAGAGATTTTATGCTGACAGGCAACTTCTCCTGTGGTTAAATCAATTTGTCGTTGGCAAGTGTCAAACACTCCTGATTTGGCATACGCCAAAATTTACGCCAATTTAGCGCAGTTCCTCAAGCAATGCCGTGCATCCTTCCAGTATATCCTGCCATGTGGCTTCAAAATCTCCCGTGAACCATGGGTCTGCCACTTCACGGGGATGATCCGTATGCGCCATCAGCAGCGAGACTTTATGCTGTGGGTCTCCGCCGACAAGCCGCAGGATGTCGCACAGATTACTTTCGTCCATGCCAATCAGATGATCATACCGTGCATAATCCAGCCGGGTCATCTGCCGGGCGGTCTTGCCGTTGCAGTCGATGCCATGTTCTGCCAGCTTCTGCCGTGCAGGAGGATAGACCGGATTTCCGATTTCCCATGCACTGGTGGCGGCTGATGCGATTTCAAATTGCTCGGATAGTCCTGCCTTGGACGTAAGGTCTTTCATCACATACTCCGCCATCGGGCTTCGGCAGATATTTCCGAGACAAATAAATAAGATCCTGGTCATGCCGGGTCGTTCTCCTTTTGGCTTACAAAAGCATAGCCGCCGTGGGTAGTGCGGATAAAGCTACCGCAGCCGGCCAGCTTCTTTCGCAGATTGGAAACGGTATTTGCCACGACCTTTAAGGTGTCGTCACAGTTTTGTCCCCACACAGCACGGAAAAGCTCTTCTTTTGAGAAGATTTGTCCTTCGTGGGAGGCAAGCATCAGCAGCAAATCGAACTCCAGTCGTGTAAGGGAGACTTTTCTGCCGTTGCACGACACTTCGTGGGTCATTCCGTCCAGTGTAAGCCCCGGAAGAACCAACTTCTCCCATGAATCAATGGATATTTGCTCTGCCTCGATGTGCTCTCGTTCCAGAAGCATCCGGATCTTCTGCTCTAATTCCGGGTCAGGCTGTCGGGTCTTTATAACGATCATGGCAAACTCCTGCGTGTATTTTACTCTGCGGCGGTATCCATTTCCCGGAGCAGGTTTACCATCTCGATGGCACTGACTGCACAGTCATAGCCTTTATTACCTGCTTTGGTGCCTGCCCGCTCGATGGCCTGTTCGATGTTTTCGGTGGTCAGAACACCAAAGAGGACGGGAACCCCGCTTTCCAGCGAGACCGTGGCAATGCCTTTGGAAACCTCATTGCACACATAGTCGTAATGGCTGGTAGAACCGCGAATCACGGCACCAAGGCAGATCACAGCATCATACTTTCCGCTTTTTGCCATTTTAGAGGCAACCAGTGGGATCTCAAAAGCACCCGGAACCCATGCAACATGAATATCAGCGTCCTGCACATCGTGCCGGAGCAGACCATCCATTGCTCCGCTCAGAAGTTTGGACGTGATAAATTCGTTGAAGCGGGCAGCTACGATACCGACCTTGATGTTCTGAGAAACCAGCTTACCTTCAAATGTTTTCATTTTTAAATACCTCTTTCGTTGTTAATATTCCAGAAGATGCCCCATCCGTGCCTGCTTCGTTTTCAGGTAAAACAGGTCATACGGGGTCGCCGTCATCTGAATGGGTATGCGCTCGGAGATCTCCAGCCCAAACTCGGAGAGCTGATATACTTTGTCCGGGTTATTGGTAAGCAGGCGCAGGCTTTTTACGCCAAGTTCCCGGAGGATCTGTGCGCCGAGATAATACTCCCGTTCATCTCCATGGAACCCAAGAGCGAGATTGGCTTCCAGCGTATCCATGCCCTGCTCCTGAAGTTCATAGGCACGCAGCTTGTTGATCAGACCGATGCCCCGGCCTTCCTGCCGCATATAGAGCAGGATACCCCGGTCTTCTTTTTCGATCTGCGTCATGGCAGCGGCCAGCTGTTGGCCGCAGTCACAACGCAAAGAGCCAAATGTATCTCCTGTCAGGCATTCCGAGTGGACGCGGCACAGAATATCCTTTCCATCGCCAATGTCACCTTTTACCAGTGCAATGTGATGCTCTCCGTTCAGGCGGCTCACAAAACCATAAGCTCTGAAGGTGCCATACTTGGTGGGCAGGTTCACTGCCGTCACCTGATCGACCAGTTTATCGTGACACTTGCGGTACTCCTGTAAATCACGGATGGTGATGAATTTGATCTGGAAACGCTCTGCCAGCTTTGCCAGTTCAGCGGTGCGCATCATCGTGCCATCCTCCCGCATGATCTCGCAGCACAGGCCGCATTCTTTCAGCCCTGCCAGACGGCACAGGTCAACGGTTGCTTCCGTGTGACCGTTGCGCTCCAACACACCGTTCTTTTTTGCCAGAAGGGGGAACATATGGCCCGGTCTGCGGAAATCTTCTGCTTTTGCGTGATCGTCCACACAAGCCATCGCCGTAATGGAACGCTCTGCGGCAGAAATGCCCGTAGAAGTAGAAACGTGGTCGATGGACACCGTAAATGCCGTTTCATGGTTGTCGGTGTTATACTGCACCATCTGCGGAAATTGCAGCTTCTGGACGAAAGCCTCGGACATCGGCATACAGATCAGACCTTTGCCGTGGGTCGCCATAAAGTTGATGTTTTCGGTGGTGGCAAATTCGGCAGCACAGATGAAGTCCCCCTCGTTTTCACGGTCGGGGTCATCCGTTACCAGAATGATTTTTCCTTGCTTCAGGTCTTGCAAAGCTTCGGGAATGGTATTGAAGTTCATCGTAAACTCTCCTTAAAAGCCGCAGCGCAGCAGCATTTCTTTTGTGAGCGTGTTTTGCTTCGGTGTTTCTGATGGAAGCAGCCTCTCGATATATTTTCCAACAACATCGGTTTCCAAATTGACAAAATCCCCTTTGTGCCGTTGGTTCAGGTTCGTCTGACGGACGGTGTGCGGTATCGTGGACACGGAAAAGCCCGTAGGTTCCACCGCAGCCACGGTCAGGCTGATACCGTCTATTGTGATAGAGCCTTTTTCAACGACATAGCGAAGGATTGCAGGATCTGCATGAATGGTGTACCAGATAGCCGTATCGTCTTTTCGGATATTAGCAATGCGTCCGACGCCATCCACATGGCCTGCTACGATGTGTCCGCCAAAACGTCCGTTGGCCGGCATGGCACGTTCCAGATTGACAGCACTTCCAACGGTGAGCTGTGCAAGTGCAGAGCGGTTCAAGGTCTCGTGCATGACATCCGCAGCAAAGCTATCCGGGAAGAGCTGCCTGACGGTCAGACAGATGCCGTTGACGGCGATGCTGTCACCGATTCTGGTTTCTTCCAGAACCGTTTTTGCACGAACAGTCAGTACGGCAGAATGCTGTCCCCGATTGATGGATTTTATTGTTCCGACTTCTTCCACGATTCCGGTAAACACGGGTACTCCACCTCACTTTCGATCAGGAAATCTTTGCCAAGCTGTTCCAATCGGCTGTTCTTCAGGCGGAATGCAGCATCCGGAAGCGGGACACCTGCACCCTCAATGGGTACTTTGGCATCCCTTCCTCCGAACAGCTTCGGGGCAATGTAAGCCTGTACCTGCTGCACGATGCCGCTTTCCAGTGCAGACCAGTTCAAGGTTCCGCCGCCTTCCAGCAGAATGCTGTCGATCTGCTCCTGCCCCAGCTGTTCCATCAGTTGCAGAAGATTCACATGACCGCAATGCGCTTCCAGACAAAGGACCCGGCACCCGGCCTGTTGATATGCCGCCTGCTTCTCCGGGTCGCCGCAGCAGGTCGCAAGAATGGTCGGAACCTGTTTGGCGGTCATGACCACCTGTGATTGCAGCGGTGTCCGCAAATGTGTATCACAGATGATCCGGACGGGATCACGGCCACCCTCTATCCGGCAGGTCAGCAGCGGGTCATCTGCTAGGATGGTTCCGACTCCCACCATAATGCCGCGGAATCGGTGTCGCTGCCGTTGAACATGATTCCGGGCAATTTCCCCGGTGATCCATTTAGAAGCGCCTGTGTATGTGGCGATTTTTCCATCCATCGTCATGGCGTATTTCATGGAAACGAAAGGGCGTTTTGTGGTGATATAGTGGAAGAACACCTTGTTCAGCGCATCGCATTCCTCTTGCAGAACATTTTCGGTCACATCTATGCCGTGTGCGCGCAGGATTGCAATTCCTTTTCCAGCCACCAGCGGATTCGGGTCAGCAGAACCCACGACCACCCGGTGAATGCCCGCGTCCAGAATCGTATCCACGCAGGGCGGCTGCTTTCCGTAATGGCAGCACGGCTCCAATGTCACATACAGGGTCGCTCCCTGCGGATCTTCGGTGCAGGATGCCAGCGCATTGCGCTCCGCATGAGCCTGACCGTATCTCTGGTGCCAGCCCTGTCCGATGATCCTGCCCTCTTTTGCGACCACGGCACCCACCATCGGGTTGGGAGATGTCCATCCGCAACCCTTTTTTGCAAGCTGCAAAGCCAGACGCATATACTCTTTGTCGTTCATCGTGTTGCCTCCAAAAGAAAAAGCCCTGAACAAAAACGTTCAGGGCAAGCCGAAAAGACACAAGGGACCCTTGTGCAAAAAAGAAAGCTCCAGAATGCAAACGCATCCCAGAGCAGCCTCCACAAGCGCCGAACCGTGCGGGCTCTGCGCTTGGTATCTTCTTTCATCCAGACTGTACTGTCGGCTTCGGAGTTTCACCGAATCATGCCTTACGGCTCGTGGGCTGTACCACCGGTAGGGAATCGCACCCTGCCCTGAAGATTTCTGATTCAATTACAGCGGCATTATAGCACGGCTCCTTTCGGATTGCAAGGGCATTCTGCAAACCGGGACGAAACCGGGATGAAGATGGGTACGAAACTTTTTGACTATTATTGCCTTGTCAAGAGGGTAGGCGTCGTCCAGCCCTCTCTCTTTTTGCCAAAGTTTCCCTTGCTTTTTCTTGCACCCTGCCGAAATCAGCGTATTCCCAAAACTTTTTGTTGACACGGCTCGATTTTTGTGGTAATCTATCCCAACAATTGAATATAACATATTTTTACATA
>OLQY01002632.1_pt1 | contig 10781 bp, 11 predicted proteins | sample 1672851 | NCBI WGS metagenome assembly OLQY01 (sample SAMEA3136730, study PRJEB25190) | human gut metagenome | reverse complement strand
CCCGGATGGACTGCCGCTGGAGCTGCATGAGTAAAATGAAGAAAACAAGAAAACCCGGCGGCGGTCGGAAGAAGCTGAAGCCGGAGTACGATGCCGGGAAGAATCTGAAAGAGCAGATGGATGCTGCTGTGGCGCTTTATGAGGAGGATTGCTCCCTCCAATCCATCGCCGATGCTCTAGTTCTAAATCCTATTAAAGTAAGAAAGCTGCTTATCACAGCAAGTGTGTATGAATCAGAAGTGGCAGAGAAGGTACAGGATACCTTTGAAGAATACCGAGAAGCACAGAGTTATAAAGATGCAATCCGCTCAACCGCCAATAATCTTCAACTCTCCAAAGCCTCCGTCACCTCATACCTGCCTTATAAAAAAGGCGTGTACTTTCCGAGTACTGCATCCAAAGAGAAAATCAGTGTTGGAGCAGAACGGCAGAGGAGATACAGAGCAATGAAGCGGTGGAGAGCTGATCCGACAGAAGAAAACTTCTGGGGAGTAGTTTTGGCTTATGCTGGTGTGAAATTCAAAACTTACACTGGCTTACCATTTTCTTACGAAATTAAAAAAGGCAGAAACGGGCAATACACAAAGGAACTCTGGATCGACCGCCGGGAAAACAGCAAAAGTCTGGCGTGGAGCTCGGTGCTGCTGGCACTGAAGAATATTAAAGGCGAAGTGGTAGATCGACCGAAAGCACTGGGCGATATTCGAGGCGTGACCTACATCTACGGGATGTTCTATCGGTTCGGGCTGATCGACGTGCCGGATGAGGTAAAGGAGAAGATGGGATGTCCGATAAACCGCAAAAAATAGGTTGCTATGTACAGAAGTGTGCGGTAATATGTGCCGTAACTGAGGATATGAATCTCAGTTGGGAAGGATGGTAGCATTATAGAAAAATTGAAGGAAATGCTGGAGAAGTATTTGAAGAAAACGGAGCCGGAGTATTATCCGCCGGTGGAGAATCTGCTGGATCTGATCTACGAGCATTACACGGAGAATAATCCAGTAGAGAAAAACAAGTAATACTCGGGGTCAGACCCCAAAGATAACACTGCGGGGTCAGACCCCATGAAGAAGAAATGATTTTTTTCTAAAGAAACTATAAACGAAAACGAGAGCATAGGCTACTGGCGCTGCTCTAATAACTACATAAAATTTTGTGGAAGGCACATTGGGCGCTACAAGGTATGGAAAGGAGAATTATGAAAACAACATTACTTATCATGGCAGCTGGTATTGGCAGCCGCTTCGGAACAGGAATCAAGCAGTTAGAGCCGGTGGATGATGCGGGGCATATTATCATGGATTATTCCATCCATGATGCGCTTGAGGCTGGCTTTAACCATGTGGTATTTATCATCCGCAAGGATATCGAGCAGGAGTTCAAAGAGGTTATCGGTGAGCGTATCAAAGCTATCTGCGCTGCCCATGATGTGACGGTGGATTATGCTTTCCAGGACATTAACGATATTCCGGGGACTCTGCCGGAAGGCCGTACAAAGCCGTGGGGAACTGGTCAGGCCGTGCTTGCAGCGAAGAAGGTCATCAAGACCCCGTTCATCGTCATCAATGCAGATGATTACTATGGCAAAGAAGGTTTCAAGGCTGTTCATGAGTATCTGGTGAATGGCGGCAAGTCCTGTATGGCAGGTTTTGTGCTGAAGAACACGCTGTCTGATAACGGTGGCGTGACTCGCGGTATCTGCAAGATGGATGAGGATTACAACCTGACCGAGGTTGTGGAAACGAAGAATATTGTAAAGACCGCAGCTGGAGCAGAGGCAGAAGGAATGGCTGTTGATGTTGATTCTCTGGTTTCCATGAATATGTGGGGCTTAACTCCTGATTTCCTTACAACGCTGGAAGAGGGATTCAAAGAATTCTTCGAGAAGGAAGTGCCGGGTAATCCACTAAAGGCAGAATATCTGATTCCTATCTTCATCGGTGAACTGCTGGAGCATGGGAAGATATCTGTGAAGGTTCTGAAAACAAATGATACATGGTATGGCATGACCTATCATGAGGATGTCGCAGCAGTAAAGGATAGCTTCAAGAGGATGCTGGAGAACGGCGTGTATAAGACTGACCTGTTCAGCGATCTGTAAACAACGATGAAGGAAACGATTGATTTACTCGGAAAGATCCTCACAAACATCCTGACTGCTCTCTATGAGCCGTTTGGATTCTCGCTCCTTCTTTCCTTCCTGGCAATGTTTTTCTACCTGTATGCATATGAGCCTGCTGCAGCAGGTAAAGGATGGAAGAGCGCCATAGTGACATGGTATCAGAAATTCAAAGAGAGCGTGTTCTTTCGGAAGTTGTTTCTGTTGTTTTTTGTGACTTCGATGATTTTATTCCGAACACTATTGAACCGTAATTTGTGGATGAATCCGTTATCCAAAGTTATGGGTGGCTGGGATATCTGGGAGACAGTGAACGGCGAGCAGAAACTTACAACTGAGTGCATAGAGAATGTGATCATGATGGTGCCGTTTAGTTCGGTAGTGATGTGGACATTCAAAGAAAAGACAGGAAACGGCTGGAATAAGATACTGTGGTATAGCGGGAAGATAGCGTTCATCTTTTCGGTAAGCATTGAGATGCTGCAATTATTGTTTAGATTGGGTACGTTTCAGCTATCGGATATCTTCTACAATACAGTAGGTGGAGTGCTCGGTGGTTTGGTGTACTATGTGACGATGAAGGCAAGAATGGTCTTAAATATATAACCTCCATGCCTGGACTTCAACAGCGGCTTCAGGTAGCACACATAGAGCTTTCACCGCAGACAAAGAAGGAACTGGATGAGAGATTTGTCCTGATCTATACAGGGCAGAGGCATCTGGCGAGAAATCTTCTCCGTGATGTGGTGGGACGCTATGTGGGCAATGAACCGGACAGTCTGTTTGCGTTGGAGGAGATCCAGAAAACAGCAATACTGATAGATTGATAGATTGCTGCACAATCATACTTATTCCTGTATCTCTCAAATGCGGAGATACAGGAGTAATTTACAGGCTCTCTTTCTTGTCCATCCGGCAGCGTTTATCCAGGTGGCGGTTGATCAGAAGCAGGAATACAATTGTTGAGAGGACAGAAGAGATTCCGTCAGCAACAGGTTCTGCGAAAAAAGCCGCTTTTGCACTAAAGAAAGAAGGCAGGACAGCTGCACTGATCACAAAAAGAGATTTTCTGGTAACGGAGAGCGCAAGTCCTGTCTTTGGACATTCCAGGGCAGTCAGCCCGTCTACAAAGACATACTGGAAGCTTAGCGGAATGATCATCAGTGTATAGGTACGGATGACCCAGACAGAGAATCTGATATACTGTGGATCAGTGGTAAACAGAAGAACAAAGTACCGGGGAATAAATCGGGAGAGAAGGAACATGATGGTGGTAAAGATAAGCATTACTCCCAGAATGTTCCTTTCTGCGTCCTTGACCCTGTTTACGCATCTGGCACCGTAATTGTAGCTCAGGATTGCCTGTGTACCTCCGCTGATCCCGATCATAGGTGAGGTGATCAGAAGCAGATAGCTTTGAGCAATGGTGGCACAGGTGATCAGCATATCGCCCTGGGAAGCACCACCATATTTCTGGAGCACTGTATTCATAAAGATCAGGATCAGGCTGTCTGTGGCCAGGATCAGAAAAGGAGAAAATCCTAGGGAAAGGATTTTCCTTATGACTTTTAAGTTGTACTGTCCGAAGGTAATCTTTACAGGAACCTTTTTTCCAAATAAGAAGGTCATTGCAAAGATGCAGGAGAGTATCTGCGAAATAACGGTTGCAATGGCAGCACCGGAAATTCCCATATGAAAACCAAAAATAAAAATCGGGTCTGACAGGATGTTACATCCTGCGCCGATCAGTACGGTAAACATTCCCACAAGGGGGAATCCCTGACAGTTGATAAAGTAATTAAGCCCTGTAGCCATCAGTGCGAAAAAGGTACCTGTTGTATAAATAGTCAGGTAGGTATTGGCAAAGGGAAAAGTAGCCCCACTTGCGCCAAACAACATAAGCAGCTTATCTTTTAGCAGAAGAAAGCTGACAGTCAGCAGAACAGAAAAAACACTGAGCATCAGAAAAGAATTTGCCAGTACCTGTTCTGCTTTTTTGTGATTCTTTTCGCCCATTCGGATTCCCATGGTAATGGAACCTCCGATTCCTACCAGGGTGCCAAAAGAAGTGAGAAGTGTAACGATAGGACCGCATATGCCTGCACCTGCAAGAGCCAGTGCGCCATTTTCGGAAATATGTCCGATATACATCCTGTCAATAATACTGTAAAGTACATTGACAAATTGCGCGGTCATAGAAGGGATGGCAAGCTGGAGCACCAGAGTGCGTACGGGTGCCTTGCCAAGATTTGCTGTTGTGTTCATTTTAATTTTCCTCATCCATTCGACAGGGACTGCCGCACTTGCATGTGCAGCAGCCCCTGTATATTAATCATTGTCAATTTTAACAGATATGGACAGAAAAAGCTATGATTTTTGAGATATTGTCCTTGTAAAAGATATTGAGAATAGCCTCTCGGGGTCAGACCCCATGAAGAAGAAATGATTTTTCTCTAAAGAAACTATAAACGAAAACGAGAGCATAGGCTACTGGCGCTGCTCTAATAACTACATAAAATTTTGTGGAAGGCACATTGGGCGCTACAAGGTATGGAAAGGAGAATTATGAAAACAACATTACTTATCATGGCAGCTGGTATTGGCAGCCGCTTCGGAACAGGAATCAAGCAGTTAGAGCCGGTGGATGATGCGGGGCATATTATCATGGATTATTCCATCCATGATGCGCTTGAGGCTGGCTTTAACCATGTGGTATTTATCATCCGCAAGGATATCGAGCAGGAGTTCAAAGAGGTTATCGGTGAGCGTATCAAAGCTATCTGCGCTGCCCATGATGTGACGGTGGATTATGCTTTCCAGGACATTAACGATATTCCGGGGACTCTGCCGGAAGGCCGTACAAAGCCGTGGGGAACTGGTCAGGCCGTGCTTGCAGCGAAGAAGGTCATCAAGACCCCGTTCATCGTCATCAATGCAGATGATTACTATGGCAAAGAAGGTTTCAAGGCTGTTCATGAGTATCTGGTGAATGGCGGCAAGTCCTGTATGGCAGGTTTTGTGCTGAAGAACACGCTGTCTGATAACGGTGGCGTGACTCGCGGTATCTGCAAGATGGATGAGGATTACAACCTGACCGAGGTTGTGGAAACGAAGAATATTGTAAAGACCGCAGCTGGAGCAGAGGCAGAAGGAATGGCTGTTGATGTTGATTCTCTGGTTTCCATGAATATGTGGGGCTTAACTCCTGATTTCCTTACAACGCTGGAAGAGGGATTCAAAGAATTCTTCGAGAAGGAAGTGCCGGGTAATCCACTAAAGGCAGAATATCTGATTCCTATCTTCATCGGTGAACTGCTGGAGCATGGGAAGATATCTGTGAAGGTTCTGAAAACAAATGATACATGGTATGGCATGACCTATCATGAGGATGTCGCAGCAGTAAAGGATAGCTTCAAGAGGATGCTGGAGAACGGCGTGTATAAGACTGACCTGTTCAGCGATCTGTAAACAACGATGAAGGAAACGATTGATTTACTCGGAAAGATCCTCACAAACATCCTGACTGCTCTCTATGAGCCGTTTGGATTCTCGCTCCTTCTTTCCTTCCTGGCAATGTTTTTCTACCTGTATGCATATGAGCCTGCTGCAGCAGGTAAAGGATGGAAGAGCGCCATAGTGACATGGTATCAGAAATTCAAAGAGAGCGTGTTCTTTCGGAAGTTGTTTCTGTTGTTTTTTGTGACTTCGATGATTTTATTCCGAACACTATTGAACCGTAATTTGTGGATGAATCCGTTATCCAAAGTTATGGGTGGCTGGGATATCTGGGAGACAGTGAACGGCGAGCAGAAACTTACAACTGAGTGCATAGAGAATGTGATCATGATGGTGCCGTTTAGTTCGGTAGTGATGTGGACATTCAAAGAAAAGACAGGAAACGGCTGGAATAAGATACTGTGGTATAGCGGGAAGATAGCGTTCATCTTTTCGGTAAGCATTGAGATGTTGCAATTATTGCTTAGATTGGGTACGTTTCAGCTATCGGATATCTTCTACAATACAGTAGGTGGAATGCTCGGTGGTTTGGTGTACTATGTGACGATGAAGGCAAGAAAGCATCTGTAGTATGTGGGGTCAGACCCCATGAAGATAAGAAGATTAAAAATTATTGTGTCCTGCCTCTATAAACAGTCGTTTAAATGAAATAGATACGAATACAGAAAGGATAAGTGTAATAGTTATTACATATGGTGTAAGATGAGAAAAATTAATGAAAATTACGTATACAAAGAACCTGAAGAAATAACAATTCAGCGAAACAAAATACATAAAAATCAAAGAAATATAGAAGATTTTATAGAATTAATTGAAGAAAATAGCCAGGAGATGAAAATTCAGAAGTTGATCAAAGAAGATTTATCATTTATGGCAGATTATCTGGCGGAGCCGCATGAGGAATATATCTGCTTTTCTAATTATCCTATTGGAGATAAAATTGCAGATTTTGTAGTGCTGACATCAAGATCAAAAATGAAAGTCTGCATTGTAGAAGTCAAAGGTGCAGATTTTAAAATTGTTAAGGCCAATCACTATCAGGGTTTAAATGTACATATGAATGATGCAATTACACAATTAAAAAATCATATGGAATACATAAACAGAAATTACAGTTCATTCAGAACCCAGATACATGAAGATAAGGATAAAGCAATCAATGAGGAATATAGTGGAAATTATTTAGTGGGTCCTCGAAAAACCCTATTGGTTGACCCACAGAAGGATATAGATGTTAAATATATAGCTATAGGTGGAGTTGAAAGAGAAGACAAGTCAATTGAAGAAAGCCACGAAATTGTAAAATGTAAACCAGCAGATAATTTAGAGATAGCTTCGTGGAATTCTTTTGTGCGTAAGTTGGATGAATATCATGGACATCATCCTGTTCAATAAAAAACGCTGGACAGATTACCGGAAATCATCTAAGGAAAAAATCTCATTGTAACAGGCACGCATCAAATCCACAAATCTGGATTACCTGAATAAACTGACCAAGAGAAAGTAAAATATGTGCGGATACAGTCCTTGTAATAGGGGTGTATTGATGTTAAGATGGTAGTATAGAAGATGTGGATAAGCTGAGAAAAGAAGGTGTTACCAATGAATGAGGAAGAAAGATTTGATTTTGAGCAAAAGCACGAAGAAGACCTTCAAAGATTACGTGGCTTTCGTCTTTTAGATGATGATTTTATGAGCAAAGTATTTGAAGATAAGAATTGTGTGGAATTTTTATTGCAGATTATACTAAAACGAGATGATCTTAAAGTTACAAGTGTGAGCAGTCAATATGTAATAAAAAACTTACAAGGGCGTTCTGTTCGTTTGGATATTCTCGCAGTGGATCGACAAAATCAGGTGTATAATATTGAAATTCAAAGAGATGATAAAGGTGCAGGTGTGAAGAGAGCTAGATATAATAGTAGCTTGATTGATGCAAATGTGACAGAACCGGGTGAACAATATCAAAATTTAAATGAAACGTATGTGGTTTTTATCACAGAAAATGATGTGTTAGGAGAGAATATTCCAATATATCATGTGGATCGTATCGTTAGGGAAACAGGAAAAATGTTCAATGACCAATCGCATATTATATATGTAAACTCTCAAATAAAAGATGAAACAGCATTAGGAAAACTTATGCATGATTTTACATGTACCAATGCTAAAGATATGTACTACGAAGTGCTGGCTGACCGTGTACATTATTTTAAAGAAGATGAGAAAGGAGTGGCAATTATGTGTAAAGCTATGGAAGATATGAGAAATGAAGCAGCAAGAGAAGCAGAAAAAATGAAAGCAATTCGTATGGCTCGTTTAATGATAGAAGATGGTAAACTTAATTATGAAGATATTGCAATGTACACAGAGCTTACTCTGGAAGAAGTAGAAAAAATAGCTTTGGAAAAGAAAAGTGCATAATAAAAGACATAAAACGAATGTTTTGTGGAACAACTATGCATCCCAGATTGCGGAGAAGTAGCAAAGAAAGCTGAAGCCGAAGCAGTATTTAAGGAGCTGCTGGCAAGCTGTACATCCAGACTGGCAAGAACAACTCTCGGGGTCAGACCCCATGAGGAAGCTTTATTTGATATTATCCGAGGAAGTATCATGAATTTATATAAACGAGACTATATAAAGAGCGTTCCTACCAAACAGGAAATGCAACTGTATGAGGGTATTTTGTGTACTGAAAGAAAAGCTGTCGGAGACAGAGGATTTGGGAAGATAAATCATAGGCGATTGTATCCAGCAGCAGTTCGACACTATGATAGTTTGTTCCCTAACAATCATATTGAGTTGTTTGATTTCCAGAACGAAGGTAATATGGAACAACTAAATGAAGAATTTTGTGCCTTGATTCATGATGCAAATACAAACGAAAGAAACGTTCTTCGCTTTATTAATCACAGACCTGCTTATCATATTATTGCTGGTGTATTTAAGTATTATAATTTTGGTCACCACGATGCATATGTCTTCCCGGAATTTGCTTTAGGTAAGTACATTGCCGATTATTTGTTGATAGGAAAAAGCTCTGGCGGATATGAGTTTGTATTTGTCGAGCTTGAACACCCTAATGGAAGAACAACCTTGAAATCTGGACACGAGGGAGAAACCTTTAGAAAAGGTACTTATCAAATTTATGATTGGAAAGCAGAAATCGAAGCACACTTTTCTGCATCGTTTGTAACGATCACCAAGTACAGCAACAAATCCTCACTTCCGAAGGAATTTTCAGAATATGATTCAAGCCGCTTCCACTACGCTGTGGTCGCAGGCTTGCGTGAGGATTACAACGAAGCTACTTATCGTGATCGTCGAAACAAAGTAACCCAGCAAAACATTCTGACTTTGCATTATGATAATCTGTACGATAAAGCCTGCGAGTTAGAAACAGCTCAATCATTTTAAATAGCAAGTGAACCGCTCATGTTAACGGTTAGGATGAACGTGTTTCTCCCATCGTTGACATGGGTACCTGTCTTTTGAAGAGAAAAGAACAAGCAAGATATGAAACCAGTATTGATGGAAAATGCCTTTGAAGCGTGGGCGGCTGCCATACGCTTTTGTGATGATAGAAAAACTCTCGGGGTCAGACCCCATGAAGACAAAACTTCTCAATAAAGAAGAAATTAAAACTAAGATGATGGAGCTTACATATATCCAGGAAAGATTAGCTGAGGAATAAAAAGTTATGGAGGAGTAACCGGCTCCTCCATCTTAGCATAGAAAATCCGGCACTTTTGGAAAAACTCTCGGGGTCAGACCCCATAAAGAATGGGAATTTATTTGAATCCAGGAAAGGATTCTTCTTTTGGACTGGCTGTGCTTACAGTCCGAAATCTGTTGTTGATGCCATGCTTAAGGAACTTATATATATACAGGAAAGAATCCTATGAATAGCAGTATGAAATAATGTATGGCAAAATATGAAAGGATAAATTTATGAAGAACAGTTCTGAACGCAAAAGATATAAGACGAATCCAAATTTCGATGCATATTTATTATATTCTTATATACAAATGAAAAGAAATGCATCTGATAAAATAAGCCGCGATAAAGCAGATAAGTTGATTTATGAGTATTTGAATAATTATATAATGTATGAACTGTATTACAGTTATCGTAGTACACTCGAAAAATGCGAATTTCAGGAGTTATATCAGTCATTATGGGTTGAAGTTTTAGCAGACTTGCCCAGATTTAATCCTGATCTCGGAAGAGCGACTACATTTTTTCGCTATTCTATAAAACATGCTGTTTGCATTTTCGTAAGTTTCAAAAAATATAATACAACTCCATATCTAGCTAATCAACTGGAAAAAATCAAAAAAATTCAGCAGGAATGTGAAGAATCAGGAACTCCTTTTACTGTTGAATTAGCCAGTAAATATTTACATTGCACAATCTCTACTGTATTAAACTATCAGGTCAAACTTGGTATGGAATCCTCTTTCTCTTATGAAGTAATATCTGTTACAAATAAATATTTTTCTTACGATTCCTATGATGAGGAAGCTACAGATTCAAAACCAATATCTTCATATTCTGATGCGGAATTGAGAAAATTAGTAAAGGATTTTTCTGAGAAAGAACTATGTTTACTCAATATGTATCTGCAGATGTGCACACAGGAGAATTCATACAATATCGAAGAATTTCGCAAAGCGAAAGCTTCCCAATCTGCAATGACAAAGGCTGAAACAGAACAAGCTATTATAAAGATAGAAGATTTGTTCAAAAAAATCGGGATTAATAAAGCACTGCGGGGTCAGACCCCATGAAGAGAGTGTGGTTAAGAGATTATTAGCCGGCGGTATGAGTGCGGACGAGATTCTTGAAAAACTGAAATAAACAAGAATCCAAGAAAAATAAATGCCGTGTGGACAAACTGAACTTCAGGAGTTCACACGGTATTTTTTGAAGGTTGCCGTATAGTTTATAACGAAAATAAAAGAAGAACAAAATTTAAAGAAGTGGAGCGTGAGAAAATGAACTTATCAAAAATACATCATATTGCAATCATCGTATCTGACTACGAAGTTGCTAAGGATTTTTATGTGAACAAGCTTGGATTCTCTGTCATCAGGGAAAACTACCGTCCAGAGCGTAAGGACTGGAAGCTGGATCTTCGTG
>OLQY01002621.1_pt1 | contig 10836 bp, 10 predicted proteins | sample 1672851 | NCBI WGS metagenome assembly OLQY01 (sample SAMEA3136730, study PRJEB25190) | human gut metagenome | reverse complement strand
CCAGCCACAACACCCGCCGCCTGAACGTGGAGGAGACCATCGCCAAGATCGAGACCACCGAGTACATCCAGGAGATGCTGAAAGAGGAAAGCAAGGCATGAAAATTCTTGTCACCGGCGCCAAAGGCTTTGTAGGGCGCAACCTGTGCGAGAACCTGAAAAACCTGCGGGACGGCAAAAACCGTACCCGCCCCGCCCTGACCGTGGACGAGATCTACGAATACGACATAGATACCGACCCGGTCCTGCTGGAGGAATACTGCGCCAAGGCGAACTTTGTCTTTAACCTGGCGGGCGTCAACCGGCCCAAAAATGAGGCTGAGTTCATGCAGGGCAACTTTGGCTTTGCCTCTACCCTGCTGGACATGCTGAAACGCCACGGCAACACCTGCCCGGTCATGCTGTCCAGCAGCATCCAGGCAACGCTCATCGGTCGCTACGGCCAGAGCGATTACGGCAAAAGCAAACTGGCGGGCGAGGAATTGTTCTTTACTTACGCCCAGGAGACCGGCGCGCCGGTGCTGGTCTACCGCTTCCCGAACCTGTTCGGCAAATGGTGCCGCCCGAATTACAACAGCGCAGTAGCGACATTTTGTTACAACACTGCCCACGATCTGCCCATCATGGTGAACGACCGCGCCACCGAGCTGGAACTGCTGTACATCGATGATCTGGTGGAGGAAATGCTGGACGCGCTGGAAATGCGCCCCCACCGCTGTGATTATGACGGCCTGACGCCGGTTTTCGGCGCCCAGGGCCGCTACTGTGCCGCGCCCGTGACCCATAAAGTGACGCTGGGAGAAATTGTGGACCTGCTGCAAAAATTCCACGACCAGCCGCGTACTTTGGTAGTGCCTGCCATCCCGGCGGGCAGCTTTGCCAAAAAGCTGTACTCCACCTACCTTTCCTATCTGCCGAAAGAAAAGGTTGCCTTCCCGTTAAAAATGAATGTGGATGTCCGCGGCAGTTTTACCGAACTGCTCAAGACCGAGAACTGCGGTCAGTTCAGCGTGAATGTCTCGAAACCCGGCATCACCAAGGGCCAGCACTGGCACAATACCAAGTGGGAATTTTTCATTGTGGTGGCGGGCCGTGCCCTGATCCAGGAGCGCCGTGTGGACAGCGATGAGGTGCTGGAATTTACCGTGAGCGGCGACGCCCCCACGGCCGTGCAGATGCTGCCGGGATATACCCATAATATCATCAACCTGAGCGACACCGAGGACCTGATCACCCTGATGTGGGCCAACGAGCCATTTGACTCGGCCCACCCGGATACGTTTGGGCTGAAAGTGTGATGCGGCTTTTATGCCTCCCTCTGCGAGGGAGGTGCCCCGAAAGGGCAGAGGGAGAGAGCCGTGCCGAGGCCCGAAACTTCGGACATTTATTAGTTTCTCTCCCCCACCCGCTTACGCGGGACGACTTCGTAGCCGGACCCCTCTGTCGCTGGCGCGACATCTCCCCGCACCGTGGGGAGTCACCCTCCCAGAGGGGGCTTCAAAAGAGAGGTGCAATATGAACAAACTCAAACTCATGACCATCATCGGTACCCGACCGGAAATTATCCGGCTGTCGGCCGTTATCAAAAAGTGCGATGTCTACTTTGACCAGATCCTGGTCCACACCGGCCAGAACTACGATTATAACCTGAACCAGGTCTTTTTTGATGACCTGGGTCTGCGCGCGCCCAACTTCTACCTGGACGCCGTCGGAAAGGACCTGGGCGAGACCATCGGCAACATTATTGCAAAATCCTACGCTCTGATGGTGGAGCAAAAGCCTGACGCCCTGCTGATCCTGGGCGACACCAACAGCTGCCTGTCTGCCATTGCGGCCAAGCGCCTGCATATTCCCATCTTCCATATGGAGGCCGGAAACCGCTGCTTTGACGAGTGCCTGCCCGAGGAGACCAACCGCCGCATTGTGGACCATATTTCTGACGTGAATATGTGCTATTCCGAGCATGCCCGCCGTTACCTGAACGCCGAGGGCACCGCCAAGGAGCGTACCTTCGTCACCGGTTCCCCGATGGCCGAAGTGCTGCACGCCAACCTCGCCAAGATCGAGGCCAGCGATGTGCTGGAGCGCCTGGGCCTGAAGCCGCGGAAGTACATGCTGCTCTCCGCCCACCGCGAGGAAAACATCGATACAGAGCAGAATTTTATCGACCTGTTTACCTCCATCAACCATCTGGCCGAGACCTACGACATGCCGATTTTGTACAGCTGCCACCCCCGCAGCAAAAAGCGGCTGGATGCTATGGGCTTCAAGCTGGACGAGCGCGTCAAGCTGCACGAGCCTCTCGGCTTCCACGATTACAACCACCTGCAGATGAACGCCTTTGCGGTCATCTCGGATTCCGGCACGCTGCCGGAGGAATCCAGCTTCTTTACCAGCGTGGGGCATCCCTTCCCGGCGGTCTGCATCCGCACCTCCACCGAGCGCCCCGAAGCGCTGGACAAGGGCTGCTTTGTGCTGGCCGGCATCCGCGCCGGCGGCGTGGAGCAGGCCGTTGAGACCGCCGTGGCCATGAACGCCAACGGCGATTACGGCATCCCTGTGCCTTACTACACCGAGGATGTCTCCACCAAGGTGGTCAAGATCATCCAGAGCTACACTGGCGTGGTCAACAAGATGGTGTGGCGGAAGAATTAAGATTGGAACAACAAACCTATGCGAATTTTGGTCGTGACCCAGCATTTTTGGCCGGAAAATTTCCGGATCAATGATATTGTCGAGGGCTTTGCGCAGGATGGACTGGACGTGGACGTGCTCTGCGGCCTGCCCAACTACCCCAAGGGCGAGTGGTTCCCCGGCTACAGCGCGGACGGCCCCTTTGAGGAAACCTACAAAGGGGCGCACATTTTCCGTGCACGGGAGATTCCCCGCAAGGGAAACACCGGCAAGACGATCTTTTTGAACTACGTCAGCTGGCCGCTCTACGCGGCGGGGGCGCTGAACCGCCTGCCCGGCGGGTACGATGCAGTGTTCTGCTTCAACACCAGCCCGGTGCTGATGTGCTGGCCGGCCATTAAATATGCCAAAAAGCATAAAATTCCCTTTACCAACTATGTGCTGGACCTCTGGCCGGAGAACCTGTACAGCGTACTTCCGGTCAAAAACAGCTTTATGCGCTGGGTGGCCCAGACGGTCAGCGACAGCCTGTATAAGCGCGCTGACCGCCTGATCGCCATGAGTGTACCGCTGCAAAAGCGGCTGATCGCCCGCACCGGCAAGCCGGAAAAAGACGTGGCCGTAATTTCACAGTACTGCGAGGATTTTTACGCTGTCCCCTGCCATGACCCAGAGCTGGAAGCCCGCTTTTCCGGACGATTCAACCTGGTGTTCACCGGCACGTTTACCCCGGCACAAAGCCTGAATATGGTGCTGCGCGCCGTGCTGGATGCCCGCGCTGCCGGGGCCGAAAACCTGCATCTGCTGCTGGTGGGCGACGGCATGAGCCGCGAGAGCTTGCAAGCCCTGGCTGAAGAACTCCACGCCGGGGATGTGGTGACCTTTTATGGCAGTGTACCCGCAGAAAAGGTGCCGAGTTTTACAACCCTGGCCGATGCCCTGCTGATCTCCCTGTCTGATTCCCCAGACTTAGGCCTGACAGTGCCCGGCAAGCTGGCCAGCTATATGGCCGCGGGTAAGCCGGTGGTGGCCAGTATGAACGGCGCCGGGTACGAGGCGGTCAAGGAAAGCGGCGGCGGCCTTGTCAGCCCTGCCTGCGACCAGGCCGCGCTGGCGGCCAACCTGCTGGCGCTGTACCGCATGGCTCCCGAGGGTCGCGCCGCCCTGGGCGCCAAAGCCAAAGCCTACTACGAAGCCCACTACCGCCGCACTGAACTGCTGCGCCGCCTGGAAAGCTTTACCCTGCGGGGAGAATAAGAAAACACGAGGTACCCCCTTTTGGATAAAAAAATTTTGGTGTTGATCCCCTGTTATAACGAGGAAGAAAACATCGTGGCAACGGTGGAACATCTGCAGTCCACCTGCCCGCAGGTGGATTTCCTTGTCATCAACGATTGCTCTACCGACCATAGTGCCGACATCCTGCGCGCCCACCATTACCCGTTTTTGGACCTGCCGGTCAATCTGGGCATTGGCGGCGGCGTGCAGTGCGGCTACCAGTACGCTGTGCACAACGGCTACGACGTGACCGTGCAGATGGACGGTGACGGCCAGCACGACCCCGCCTACCTGATGGAAGTGGTGCAGCCCGTGCTGGACGGCACCTACGATATGTGCATCGGCAGCCGCTTTATTAAAAAGGAGGGTTTCCAGACCAGCTTCATGCGCCGGGTGGGCATCCGTTTTTTAAGCTGGCTGATCCACCTGCTGTGCGGCAAGCGCGTGCTGGATGTTACCAGCGGTTTCCGCGCCTGCAACGCCCGGATGACCGCCTATTTTGCACGTCACTACGCCATTGATTACCCGGAGCCGGAGGCTATCCTCGCCGCCAGCCTGGCGGGTTTCTCGGTGGGCGAGGCCCCCGTTATCATGCGCGAGCGCCAGGGCGGAAAATCGTCCATTGGAGGGCTTTCCAGCCTGTACTACATGATCAAAGTGTCGCTGGCGCTCATCATCGACCGCTTCTCCATCCATAAGGTAAAAGGAGGCAAGGCATGACCCCACAATTGCAGCTGTTTATGGTGCTGGGTGCGCTGATGCTGCTGTGCATCATTTTTACCCTGCTCAAGCGCGGGCTGATGAGTGTAAAGTACAGCCTGCTGTGGCTTTTGCTGGCGGTGGCGCTGGTCATTGCGGCGGCGTTCCCCTACGTAATTTACGTATTGCGGGACGTTTTGTCCATTGAAATGCCGGTCAACCTGGTATTTTTGCTGATGTTCTGCTTTGTGCTGGTGGTGCTGCTTTCGTTGAGCATCGCTATCACCCAGTTGGCCGAAAAGTGCAAGCGGCTGACCCAGGCTAACGCCATTTTGGAAAAGCGTGTGCGCGACCTGGAAGAAAAGAACCGATAATACGTTATAAAAAGACGTTACAAAAGCGGAAGAGAGAGTATCCACTATGACGATCACTTGGGAGCAGATCCTCGCGTTCCTGTGCGAGGATCAGTCAATGGCGGTCACATCGCTGTTGTTTATCGCTTTTTTTGTGGCAGTGGCGCTGGTGCATTATCTGTTGCCGCGGGTGCTGCGCCCCTACTTTCTGCTGGCGGCCAGTTATGGATTTTTCTGCTATGACCCCGTCAACCGCCCGCTGGTAGGTGTGCTGCTGGGGGCCACGGCGGTCAGCTGGCTGTGCGGCCTCATCATCGGCAAAGTCAAGGTCAAACCTGTGCGGGTGTTGGCGCTGCTGGTGACGGTGCTGGGCGGCGTTGGCATCCTGGTTTACTACAAATACTGGAACATGCTGGCCGATACCCTCGGCGGCAGCATCCTCAGTCACCGGGACAATCTGCTGGCACCCTTGGGGTTAAGCTACTTCACCTTTGCGGCGATGAGCTACACCATCGATGTGTATAAACGACGCTGCAAGGTCGAAACAAACCCGCTGCACTATGCGCTGTTCGTCAGCTTCTTCCCCACGCTCATCACCGGCCCCATTGAGCGCTACCCCCAGATGCGCCCGCAAATTCAAAAAAGCCGCCGCTTCAGCTACAACCGCTGCGCGGGCGGCGCGTTCCGCATGTTGTGGGGCTACACCAAAAAGATGGTCATCGCCGATAACCTGAGCCAGTACGTTTCCTTCGTCTACGGTAATATGTCGGAGATGAGCGGCCCTAACCTGTTTGCCGCCACCGTGCTGTTTGCTGTGCAGCTGTATATGGACTTTTCGGGCTGCTGCGACATCGTGCTGGGCGCGGCGCGCATCCTGGGCTATGACCTGATTGAGAACTTCAACTCCCCCTTTGAGGCTCGCAGCTTCAACGATTTCTGGCGCCGCTGGCATATCTCGATGACCGGCTGGTTCCGAGATTACGTCTACTTCTCGCTGGGCGGCAGCCGCTGCGCGCCCTGGCGGCACTACTTAAACATCGTCATTGTGTTTTTGTGCAGCGGCCTGTGGCACGGGGCCGATTGGCGGTACCTGGCCTGGGGCCTTGCCTGCGGCCTGTGCGCTGCCTTTGGCGCCATGACCGCCAAGGCCCGCAAGAAGCTTGAAAAATTCAATCCGCTGTACCGCCAGGCCTGGCTGAAGGCCGTCTGCCAGGTGACCATCACCGATTTGCTGTTCTGCGGGACCCTCGTGTTCTTCGCGGCGGCGCTGTACAACGCTGACCCGTTCGCCATCTACAGCAGCATGCTGCAGGGCTGGAACGGCCTGGCCGGCAGCTGGCACCAGGTGCAGCAGATGCTGCTGGATTGCGGCATCGATGGTCGTTTGCCGGTGGTGCTGCTGTTTGGCACCTTTGTGGTGCTGGCCGTGGAGCACGGCGGGCGCAGTGTGACCCGCTGGATCCGTGAGCAGGTTTGGCCGCTGCGCTGGACCCTCTACTACGCCGCGGCGGCCGCGATCTTGTTCTTCGCGGCGTTCGGCCAGTCGGCGTTCATCTACCAGCAATATTAACGAAAGGCGGTGCATTATGGCTAAATCTCCTACCCCGATCCCCGCGCCGCCGGTTAAAATTCAGCGCGATACCAACGGCGCGGCCCCGGCCGCCCCAGCGGCAAAGCCGAAAAAGGCGGCCCCCAAAAAGCGCCGCAAGCGCCGCCGCAATCCCTTGCTGTGGTTTTTGCACGGCCTGATCCGCCGCATCTACTTTGGCCTGAAAACCGCCAGCCGCCTGGTGCTGCTGGTACCCATCCTTGTGTTCATGGTGGCGTTCAGCTATAACGTGGACCGTAGCGGCCTGTTCCAGGGCGCACTGGCACCCCGCCGCATCGTGGACCTGATGCTGCAGGGGTACGATGTGACCAACTTCGAGCAGATGGACGAGCGCCAGGTGGTACAATTGTTTGCGCAGGATGTGGAGCAGGCCCCCGAGGCCATTGGCATTGGCTCCAGCCGCGTGCTGCAGTTCAACCGGGAAAACACCGGCGTGGATACCTTCTTTAATATGGGCGTTACCGGCGCGGACGTGCGCGACAATATGACCAGCTACTACAAGATGGTCAGCTACGGCAAAACGCCCAAGGTGCTGCTGTGGAGTATCGACCCCTGGGTCTTTTACGGCAGCGAGGCCGCCTTTGACGCCCGTGCTGACGCCGATTTGTACAATGAATTTTTGACAAAAGTCCTGAACGTACCCACCGACTATGAAGAGCCAAACCAGGTCGAGCTGTGGAAAGCCCTTGCCGACCCGGCATACTTCCAGGGCAACGTGGACTACTACATAAAGAACCGCGGCCAGACCACCGTCACCGATGACGACGGCAATACCATCGAGTTCAACCCTGTGCAGGGCGACCCCTACGACCAGACAACGACGATCAAGCGGTCGGACGGCAGCGTTTTGTACGATGTGGCGTTCCGTACCCAGACGGCGGATCAGATCCGCACCCTGGCCGCCGAAGCCTGCATGAGCTTTAACAGCGTGCACATGGAGGGCTTCGACGAGATGAGCGCCACCCAGATCCAGGCGTTTGAGTCCTTTATGGACTACGCCAGGGAGCAGGGCACTACCGTGATTCTGGTGCTGTCGCCCTGGCACCCGTACCTCTATGGTTACCTGATCACCGAGCCGGAACTGCACAAGGGGTTCTTCCAGGTGGAGAACTGGCTGCGCGAATACTGCGCCCAAAATAACGTGCCGCTGTATGGCAGCTACGACCCCGAGTGCATCGACGGCTTAGAGGAAACAGACTTTTTTGATGGCCTGCACTGCGCCGGGACTGGCATTGCACGGTTCTTCCCCGGCATACCGCGGGCATTGCAGCAGTTGGAGACGGGCACCCTGCCCGACCCGCTGGCCGTGCACCCGCGCACCAGCCTGGAAAGCGCGGACCCGGATGTTGTGGAGACCCTGAACGGTGAGACTGCCGAAACAGCACAGGAGGGATAAGTATGGCATTCATTTCTATCAGCATCACCAAAAATCACCCACTGATCCTGGGCAAGGGCGGCTTTGGCCGCCAGCTGGCGGATTGGCTCTCGGCCGAAGGCTGGGGTGAGGCGGAATTCCTCGATGATAGCGCCCCCGGCTGCGTGGGCGGCCTGCGTGACTACGCCGACCCTAAGCTGCTGAAACCGGGCCGCCCGGCCTTTGTGGCCCTGGGCGACAACGCCCTGCGCGTGGAGCTGCTGCAAAAGCTGGCAGCGGCCGGGTATGACACGCCGGTGTTTATCAGTGATATGGCGGCCGTCAGCCCCAGTGCTGTGTTGGAGCCGGGCTGTGTGATCCTGCCCCAGGCTTATGTGGGTGCCGATGCGCATCTGGGCGTGGGCTGCATCATCAACGGCGGGGCCATCGTGGACCACGACGCGGTCCTGGGCCGCGGCGTGCATGTTGCCCCCGGCGGCATCGTAAAGGCCGGTGCCGAGGTGGAAGCCCTAACCAAGGTGGATTCTGGGGAAATCATTAAAAAGTGATGCGACCTTAAAAGCTTCTGTCTGGGAGGGAGGTGCCCCGAAGGGGCGGAGGGAGAGACAAATAAATGAGCGGCTGCTAAATTTTAGGCTCTCTCCCCCACTGCCTATCAGCGGAGTCCTTCGGACCCGGTCCCCTCTGACGCTTTGCGACATCTCCCCGCACTGCGGGGAGTCACCCACCCAGAGGGGGCCTTTTGCTATCCCAAGGAGGTTCTATGTCAAACAACAAAACTGCACGCCGCGATTATATTGATATTATGAAAGGCCTGGGCATCCTGCTGGTGGTGCTGGGGCATTTTATGGAGCAGTTCCGCTTCGGCTTCAAGCCCATCGGGGCGACGTTTATCTGCATCTACCTGTTCCATATGGCGTTGTTCTGCATTTGCAGCGGGCTGGTGGCGCATTTCAGCTTGTGGAAGCTTATCACCCAGCAGGTGTGGCTGTATGCCGTGGGCCAGGCAATCATGCTGGCGTTCCGCGCCGTAATTTTGCGGGAGGATTTTGCTGCCTCCGGCGGGCTGCTGCTGGCGTTTTTGCTGCCCTGGCGGCACATGTGGTATCTGTACGCGCTGATCTTCTGGCATCTGACCCTGCCGCTGTTGACCCGTCTGCGAGATAAGGGCCTGCCTTTTGCCCTGCTGGGCCTGGCAGGTGCCGTGGCGCTGGGCCTGTGGGCCGGCAATGTGGATTGGCCGTTCACACTGGTGCGCGTGTTTGCTTACTACCCGTTTTATGCGTTCGGTGTGCTGTTCCGCCCGCAGATCGACCGGCTGGATGACCTGGCCGCGACCAGCCCTGTGATGCGGCTGGCCCCGGCGGGGGCGCTGGTGGTATGCTACGGGCTGTATTTCCGCAGCCTGATGCTGCAGGAAGGTCAGCTACGGGAAAGTGCCAAGATTTTTAACGATGTCGCCTACGGCGATGGGTATGCCATGCCCGACCGGGCACGGTTCTACGCCATCGGTATTGTGACCAGCCTGGCGCTGATCGCCGCCCTGGGCGGATGCAAGGCCTTTGCAGGCCTAGGCAAAAAGACGCTGGCGGTTTATCTTTTCCATATGCCGATTTTTGCGTTTTACAGCGAACTGGGCTTTTTCCGGCTCGCCCACGAAAAGCCGCTGCCGGTCACGGTAGTATTTGTGCTGCTGGAGGCCTTGGGCTGCGTCTGCCTGCTGGCCAGCGCACCGGTGAGCAAGACATTTGATGCTGTGGCAAATGTCTGGTATAGGCTGCGTAAAAAGTGATTTCGTCCTTTGGGGCGCCGGGAGACTGGCGCTCTTTTCTTTTGCACAACACCTATTGACAACGCTGCTACTATGTATTACAATGTACTCAAACAACACCATGGTAATACAAGGTAGCGGAAGGAGGGCATGCTTTGTTCGACCAAGCACAGTTACGCAAGGGTACGCTGGAAGGCTGCATTTTAAAGATCATTGACCGGGAACCGACCTACGGCTATGCCATTGCCACCACCTTGCGGGACAGCGGCTTTGCCGACCTGACCGAGGGCACCCTCTATCCCCTGCTGCTGCGGCTGGAGCGCAAGGGGCTGATTGGCGCCGAGTACCGCGCGGGTTCCGGCGGGCCGAGCCGCAAATATTACCAGCTCACGCCAGACGGAGAGACCTATCTGCAGGAATTCACGGCTGCCTGGCGTGCCGCCAGCGCCGCCGTCAACCATATCTTACAGGGCGAGGAGGACTGAACATGAAGTTCCGCAACGAGTACAAACAACTGAAACAGGAAAACAACCTCATCTTTTCCACGCTGGCCGAGTGCGACCGCGACACCATCACCGACATCCTGAACACCATCAGCAATAGCCGCGGCATCAATTACGATGTGGAGCTGGTGCGCAAGGACCTGATCGCCATGGCGGCCAGCGCCGAGGCAGACGGCCAATACCTGCCCGCCGTCATCGGTGACGTGGAGACTTTTAAGCTGGACCTGCTGGCCAGCATTCCCCACCCCAAACTAATAGACTACATGCTGGACAGCCTGGTATGGATGTGCATTTACGGGCTGGCGATGTCAACGACCTGTCTGCTGCTGCGTGGTGCCTGGGACAGCCATTTTGACGCTGCCATGCTAGGGATTTGCATCGTGGTGATGATGCCCAGCGCTTGGCTGATGCAGCGCATCGTTCCCGCGTCCTGGCTTTCCTACGGCAAGGGGCTGCGCTATGGCAGTGCGCAGACGGTGCTGCTGGCGTTGTGGCTTGTGGAGTTTGGGCTGATTTACAACTGGGTCTACCCCAATCTGCCCAACATTGGCATCCCCAACGTGGTGGCCGCCGCGCTGTTTGCGGTGCTTACCCTGGCCTTGCGCGCTTGGCGCA
>OLQY01002615.1_pt1 | contig 10868 bp, 9 predicted proteins | sample 1672851 | NCBI WGS metagenome assembly OLQY01 (sample SAMEA3136730, study PRJEB25190) | human gut metagenome | reverse complement strand
GATTTTGATTATTATGTCAATTTTTTTGTGATAATTTCACAATTTTATTTATTTTATCAATAAAATATAATTATCCAATCATAATAATTGATTTATGTTGGCTATTACAGAAATAAAATTAGATTTAGAGATTTCATTTATAAGAACTTATTTTAGTGATACAAGCTTTAATAAATTCAACTGAAGATAGATAAAACTTACATTTTATATAACATTTATATACTTTTCTCATTCTTTATAAAGAAAAAGACTTCGACAAAAAATCATTGTCAAAGCCCAAATAAATTTATAAGTATATATTAAATCAGCCAACCGAAATATAATACGAAAATCAATACAAGAACCCAAATAATTGGACTGATTTCTTTAATTTTTCCTGCCGCAATCATCGCAACAGCATAAGTAATAAATCCTAACGCAATTCCATTTGAAATAGAATAAGATAAAATCATAACTAAGATTGTCACAAATCCGGCTGCCGCAAATACCATATCGTCCCAATCAATACCTTTTAGCTGCTGTGCCATCATAATACCAACAACAACCAATGCCGGAGCAGTAACGGCACTTACCGCTGTACTTAAAACAACTGGAGAAATAAAGATTGATAGAAGGAATAATACCCCTGCAGTAACCGCAGTTAATCCTGTTCTTCCTCCAACACCGACACCACTTGAACTTTCTACAAAAGAAGTAACGGTAGAAGTACCTAAAACAGCACCAGCGACTGTACCAATAGAATCCGCAACTAATGCCTGTTCTGCGTTTTCAAGTTCTCCTTTTTCGTTAACTAAACCAATTTTATTCCCAATCGCAACTAACGTTCCTGCTGTATCAAAGAAATCAACAAACAAGAAAGAGAAGATAATTACGAATGCTTTTCCTGGATTCGCAAACAACTCACCAAATCCTGATGCAAATGCGCCAAGTGTAGACATATCAAAATTTGTAGTAATTGCATTTCCTGGTAAAGCAGGCATAAGTTCCGCTTTTGTTACTGAATCCAATACGCTTACTCCAAATGCTTCATGAGCAATCAATCCTACAATTGCGGTAATGACCATACCTACAAAGACACCAGCAGGCACTTTTTTGATAACCAGGAAAATTGTTATCAAAATTCCAAAGGTTGCAAGCAAGACCGTTGGTGTAGAAAATTTACCCAAAGCAACAAATGTAGAACTGCTTGCGTCAATAATACCCGCATTTTTCAAACCAACAAAAGCAATAAAGAAGCCAATACCAGCACCAATTGCCAGCTTTAACTGCACAGGAATTGCATTGATAATCATTTTACGAATTCCTGTAACAGAAATAATCAAAAAGACAATAATCAATACGATATGTACGGTGGGCGGAATGGTTTGCGATGGTGCAAAACCGTCATGTGCATCAAAAGTTGCAGCCGCACTTGGTACAGCTATTTTATCTTTAGAAATGGCAAAAAGAGGAAGTGCTTTTTCGGTTGGGGAGGGGCTTGTGATGGATACAGCAGAAAACACCATAAAAAGTATTGGAAGAATGGCCAGCCAGGGGATGGAAAACACGGATAATATAATTTTGCAGATTATGCTTGGAAATTAGGGGGGATTTGATAATGCCTTTATATATAGTAAGTGTTGATATAGGGACTCAAGGATGTAAGGCGGCTCTGTATGATGAAAATATTAATAAGGTATCATCATCTTTTAGATCTCTTCGATTAATTGGAAATGAGAAAGTGGGGATTTGGCAGGATCCGGAGGAAATATACAAAGCATGTTTGGGGGCCATTCAAGAACTTGCAGAAAAGGAACCGAATGCGATAAATAATGTTGCGGCAATTGGGATAGATGGACAAATGGCCGGAATTATGGGAGTGGATGAAGATGGAAAAGCTGTTACCTCCTATGATTCTTGGCTGGATACACGTTGTCGGAGTTATGCTGAGTATATGCAGAAGGAGTGTGCGAGTGATATTACAAAAATAACTGGCGGTCCCGTTTCGTTTACCCATGGTCCTAAAATATTGTGGTTAAAGAATGAATATCCGGATTTATATAAAAAAGTGTATAAATTTGTGACTATTTCAGCATTCATTACAGGGAAAATTTCTGTATCAAAGGAAGAAAAATATTTCTTTGATTTTACAGGGCTTCAATATTCGGGTTTTGGTGATAATCTTAATAAAAAATGGTCAGATGAATTGTTAAACAATTTTAAAATAGATAAATCCAAAATGGCAAGAATAATCGATCCTTGCGATATAGTTGGATATACGTCGCGAAATTTTGAGAAAATAACGGGGGTGAAAGCGGGTATTCCTGTAATTGCTGGATGCGGTGATACATCGGCATCCATATACGGGGCAGGTGTATTGGAAAAAGGAAATCTTTTGGATTGTGCAGGCACAGCTTCTGTGTTATGTACTTCAACAGATATTTTTTTGCCCGATATCGAAAAACAGACAATTACAATGATGCGTGCTCCGATAGATGGTGTGTGGTATCCGATGGCATACATTAATGGAGGCGGGCTTTGTGTTAGGTGGGCAAGGGATTGCCTGAAAGGAAGTGGAGAGCTAGAATATGAGGCTTTAGAAAATGCGGCAGAAAAAGAAGAACCAGGATGTAAGGGAATGATAGTGATTCCTCATTTTGGAGGCAGAATTTTACCATATGCACCAGAAATGAGAGGTGGGGTTATTGGTTTGACGTGGAATCAGACAGAAGGTGCAATATATAGAAGTATCATGGAGGGGATCGCATATGAATATGCTGGTTATGTAAAAAGATTTAAAGAAATGTATCCGCAATATTTTTTCGATAAGTTATATACCATGGGAGGCGGAGCAAAATCCAGATTGTTCCGCCAGATTAAAGCAGATGTTCTAGAAACAACAACTTTTATATGTAATGAAGTCGATACAGCATTAAGGGGAACAGCACAGCTTGCCGCAAAAGCCATTGGTGTTTCGATTGAATTTGAAAGGGCGGTGAGGGAAACGGATGTGTGCAAACCAGATCCAGAGAGAGTTGAAACTTATAAAGTAATGTTGGAAAGGTATCAGAAAGCAATAAAGATGTTTGAAGATTATTATAAAAATGAATAAATATGCTTTTTCAAATTAAATACAAACCGGGAAAAGTTCCTTAAAAGAAATATCCCGGTTTGTAGATCAGACGATGGCAAGCTTTAATGTATCTTGATAACCGTTTAATATTGCTCTGTCTTCAGATGAAAGAAGGTTATCTGTAATCAGTAGGTCGATGTCTTCAAGTTCAGCAAATCTATAAAAGGCAATGCAATTAAATTTAGAACTATCAATAAGCATATTTACTTTTGCAGCGGAATGAATCATGGCTCTTTTTACTTCTGCTTGTTCAGTGCTTGGTGTAGAAAAACCAGATTCAAAGGAAAATGCGTTAGAAGCAATAAAAGCTTTGTCTACATTGAAAGGTTGCATCATTTTTGCGGCAAATGAACCTGCGGTACAATTGAAGCCTCTTCGGATGATGCCGCCCAGCATAATAACTTTTGCGTCAGAATTTTGTTCTAGAAAAGTTGCAATTGCAATATCGTTTGTGATGACGGTGAGTCCGTGCTTGGAAGGAAGCAATTTTGCTAATTCTAGAGTGGTGGTTCCGGTGTCCAATGCTATTGTGTCGCTGTTTTCGATAAGCTGTATTGCATATTCAGCTATTTTCTTCTTTTCTTCGCTTTTTTGAGATAATTTAAAATCAGATGTTGGTTCGTAAGTTGCCTTGCTTAATTTTACGGCGCCGCCATGGGTGCGTTTTAATAAGCCTTCATTATCTAAGATACGGAGATCGGTTCGGATAGTTGCAGGTGAAACATTAAAAAAGTCACATAGATCAGGGACGAAAACTTTGTTTTGTTTTTCAAGCAGATCTAGGATTTCTTTTTTTCTTTCTTCTGCAAAGAGTGGTTGCGATACATTTTTCATATATACCTCCATTTATACATTATTAGATTTTTTTTGAGGGAAATATACATATTGCGAAAAAAGAAAAAGTAATCGAAAAAACACAGATGCATTAAATTTCGCATAAATATGGTATTTATTACTAATTATAGGATATTTTACTTTTAGCGTCAATGTTAAAAAAAGAATAAAATGATCAAAAACAATAGAATAAGAATGTTTAAAAGAGAGGAAATAAGCTTAAATAATATATATAAAAATGAAATAAATCGAAAATAAACAAAAGAAACGGAGGAAAACGAAAATGAAAACAAAAGTCAAGCTTTGCATAATTGGAAGTGGAAGAGCTGGAATGATTCATGCAAGAAATTTTCACTATAAAATACCACAAGCGGAAGTGATTGCGATATCAGATATGTGTGTTGAAACGGCTAAGTCTGCCTCTGTTGAACTTGATGGAATACCCTATTATTGTGATTATCTGGAAGCAATTGAAAAGAGTGGGGCAAATGCAGTAGTGATAGCTACGCCTACGAAATATCATTGTGAGATTGCAGTTGCGGCGGCCAAGAGAGGATTGCATATTTTTTGTGAAAAGCCGATGGCAATGGATACTTATGAATGCGAACAAATGATACGCGTAGCAAAAGAAAATAATGTTATTCTTCAAATTGGCTTTATGAGAAGATCGTTTAAAGATTTTATTCATGCGAAAGAAATGATCGATTCAGGTGCAATCGGAAAAATTGTGACAATAAGATCGTTGACCAGAGGTCCGAGTACTCCTCATGAATGGATGTATGATATAAGGAAAAGCAATGGTCCGTTAGCGGAGGTTAACAGTCATGATATTGATGCGTTGAGGTGGTTTTCTGAAAGTGAACCAGAAAGTGTATATGCTTTAGGAGGAAATTACAGATGCCCTGATGCAAAAAACAAATATCCGGATTTTTATGATACAGTCGTAATGAATATAAAAATGAAAAACGGAGTCATTGGTTGTATAGAAGGCGCTCAAGGAGTTGGATATGGCTATGATGCTCGTATGGAGATATTAGGAACAAAGGGGATGATTACAGTTGGAAATCTAGAGTCAGATTCAGTGCGGACGTATATGTTCTGTGGAGAGAAAAAGGAGGAAATAGTTAAGGGGTGGAGAGAGCTGTTTATATCCGCATATGAAAATGAGGATCGTGCCTTTATTGATTCTATTTTGAAGGGGAAGGAGCCTTTAGTAGGAGGGGAGGATGGATTAAAAGCAGTAGCAATAGTGAGTGCAGGAAATGAATCTATAATAACTGGAAAGATTATTAAAATAAAGTGATGAGAGAGCTGCTGAAAACGATAGGCATATTTAATGGGAGGAATTCTAAATGTTTGCGATTAAACTTTTCGGAGCAAATGATGTAAGGTTGGTAGAATGTGAGATCCCCAAAATCGAGGAGGAAGAAATTCTGGTCAAGACATGTGTTGCTGCAATTTGCGGATCAGATCTTCGTATGATAAAGAATGGTTATCAGGGCGTAGATGAAGAACATCCACTAATACTCGGGCATGAAATTAGCGGAGAAATTGTTAAAGTAGGAGAAAAAGTATCTTATTACAAGGAAGGAATGCAAGTAGTGATCGCACCAAATTTTGGGTGTGGTGAGTGTGATTTCTGTCAAGAGGGTAATTCTCATTTGTGTAGCAATTATCAGGCTTTTGGAATAAACATTGATGGTGGATTTGCAGAATATGTCCGGATCCCAAAAGAGGCTGTGCGACAAGGAAATGTGATATGTATTGATGAAAAGACAACTATGCGAGCTGCGGCCTTAGTTGAGCCTGCAGCGTGTGTGTTGAATGGACAAGAGAAGATCGAAATTCATGAAAAGGATTGTGTACTTATTGTAGGAGCAGGTCCCATTGGAGTTCTTCATGCTATGCTTGCAAAAGCACAGGGGGCACATAAGATTATTGTTAGCGACCTATCCCGGGATCGATTGAACAGAGCTGCAAAAGCTGCTTCTTTTATTATTACAGCAACGCCTGAAAGAGCGGCCGACATCATTGACAAGGAATCAAATGGAAAAGGCGTGGATGTCTGCATCACTGCGTGTGCATCTAAAGATGTTCAGGAAAAAACTTTCTCTATTATGAATACAAAAGGACGTATTTTATTTTTCGGAGGCTTGCCTAAAAATAAAGATGAGATTAAAGTGCATTCAAACCTTTTGCATTATAAAGAATTAAAACTGTGTGGGTCGACAAGATGTAGTGTGAATCAGTGCAAAAAGATTTATGAGATGGTAAAAGAGGGGCAGTTATCTCTGGAGGATCTGATTACAAAAGAATTTGCTGTGCACAATTTTTTGGAGGCTTTTGCGTATGCGGAAAGTGCAGTGGGATTGAAGACAATAATTTGTTTTGGAAAAGAAATGTAAAAAGGAGGAGCAATGATGATAAAATACATTGTTATAGGGTACGGTTGGCGTGCTGATTTTTATATGCAGGCAGCCAGAAAAATGCCGGATAGATTTTGTGTTACGGCTAGGGTAGTAAGGACAGAGTCAAGAGCTAAAGAATTGAGCTGCAAGGGAGAGAATGCAACAACAGATTTAAATGAAGCTCTGAAATCTGAGTGCGATTTTGCGGTGTTGTGTGTTCCAAGAAGTGAAGTGAAAAAGTATTTAAATATACTGGCGAAAAAACAGATTCCGATTTTGTGTGAGACTCCTCCGGGAGAAAATGTGAATGATCTTAATGCACTCTGGAAATTGGCAAACGAAAATTCGATGAAAATTCAGGTGGCGGAACAGTATATTTTCTGGCCGTTTTACAGTGCAATAAAGAATATTATCAACAGGGGAATAATAGGTGAAACGCAATCGATTATGATTTCTGCAGTTCACGATTATCATGCAATGAATCTGGTTCGAAAGTTTTTGGATATAGGATTTGAAACATGTAAAATACAAGGAGCATCATTTCCCACGAGTTTGGTTAAAACTGAAAGTAGGGAAGGATTTGATTATTCGGGAGAAATTATATCGGCACAACGCGATATAGCTTTAATTGAATTCAGTAATGGAAAAACTGCAATTTATGATTTTAACGGAGAACAATACAATTCCGTAATTAGAACTCGACGAATAAATATTCAAGGAATTAGAGGGGAAATAAACGATTTTACCGTCAGGTTTTTGAATGACAGAAATGAAGGGATTGAATCAGAAATTCGGCGAAAAGATATAGGGGTTATGGGGAACAGTGGTTGGAGCCATTACGGTATGCAATTTGGAGAAGATTTCGTTTATAAAAGTCCATATCCAGGAATTCGAATAAATGATGATGAGATCGCAGTGGCAGTATGTTTAGAGAAGATGAAAATCTATGTGGATAGCGGAACGGAATTTTCTTCATTACGGGATGCTTTGCAAGATACATATCTTTCTTTTGTGATGCAGGAATGTATGAAGGGAAGGAAGAGTGTGACTACGACTTCACAATTATGGGGGTAAATTAAAAAAGAACTTTAGTAAAGAAAAACAGTTACTCTATAGAAAGGATATGTATGAGAATATGCTTTTGCAAGCATCGTACGGAGAATGATATGAAAAGTGAAAATATTACAAGAGAACAGTTGTGTGCTATGTTTGATCATACAAATTTAAAACCATATGCAGTAAAAAATGATTTTGAAAAATTATGTGCTGAAGCGTCTGCTAATAATTTTGCTATGGTTGCGGTTAATTCTGTACAAACGGCAGTGTGCAAAGAGTTTCTGAAAGGAACTTCTGTTCATGTAGGGGCGGCAATAGGATTTCCGTTGGGACAAGTTTCAATGGAAGTGAAAATATTTGAAACAAAAGTAGCGATTGCTGATGGAGCAGATGAAATAGATTATGTTATTAATATTGGAGAAGCAAAAGAGGGAAATTGGGATTATATCAGAAATGAAATGAAAGAAATGGTTTCCTTGTGTAAAAAGAGCAATGTAATATCAAAAGTTATTTTTGAAATATGCTATTTAACAGAGGAAGAGATTGTAAATATCGCAAAAATAGCTAAAGATGTCCAACCGGATTTTGTAAAAACAAGTACAGGGTTTGGCACTGGGGGTGCAACAGAGGATGTTGTTCGGTTAATGAAAAAGACAGTAGGGAGCTGCGTTAATGTAAAAGCGGCAGGTGGAATCAGAGATTGGGAAACTTGCGCAAAAATGATCGATGCGGGTGCTGTAAGAATTGGAACAAGCAGTTCGATAAAAATCCTTGAAGAGTTTGAAGATTGGAAGAGAAAGAAGGAGAACAATGGCTCATATTGAAGTAAAAACAGAAAATCCCACTCCCTCTCCTCAATGGCTTAAAAATGCAGTGATTTATGAATTGAATCCTAAAACATTTACTTCTCCAGATGGAGAAGGAAGTGGATCAGGAAGCGGGACGTTTAGAAGTACAAAAGAAAAATTGGAATATTTGAAAGAGCTTGGGGTTAATACTATATGGTTGGCTGGAGTGACACAAGGAAGTGAGTTCTTTTCTGGGTTTTGGACAGTTTATGCTATGGTTACACCAGAATATCCAGATGAAGAGCTGGGAAGTGTCGAAGAACTAAAAGAACTGGTGAACGAGGCTCATAAATTGGGGATTCGTGTTATTGCAGAAGCAGTGACACATGGTGTGATTTTCGAGAGTCCATTAGTACAAAAGCATCCGGATTGGTTTCGAGGAAGCGAATGGGGGATGGCAGATTTTGATTATTCTAATTCTAAATTTCGTCAGTGGTGGATTGATCTTTGGATTAAGAACACGATAGAATTTGGATTTGACGGATATCGGTTAGATGGTCCGAACGGTGTTTCTTCTTTTGAACAAGTTCTTAGTGTATGGGATGAAATTGCCTGGGAATGTCGTAATAAGGGCCATGAGATTGTTATTATGGGTGAAAACAGTCGTTACCATATTAGACAATGTGATAGAGATAACTTTAGTCATGATATGGCAGCTGATTTTAGCCCGAATCCGCAATATGCAACTATGCAGATTAGCTGTCATGATGAAGGAATTCTAATGGGAGAGGGAAATTATTATGCACTTAGAGGGAGCAGATTCAAATTTGGATATTGCGCAGTGTTTGGGTATAACATTCCTCTTTTTATGGCAGGAGAAGAGTTTAATGCAAACGTGCATTGTGTTAGTAAATTGCAGAAAAAGATTTATGATGGATTTGAAACGAGTAAAGAAATTGATTTCTATGATGATAATCATGATACACCAGCAGGAGGCTGGCTGTTAGGAAATAGGTTGAATTGGTCAGAAATTGATTTGCCTACAAAAAAGGAGATGTTGGAAGACTGCAAAAAAATATTACGTATTAGAAACGAAAATTCGGATTTGCTTCATTATGACAGAAAAGCTACAAACATTCTTTCTACTAAATGTATTCCTAAGAGTGGTTCGACTCCATATATAAGATATAATGCTTTTGGACAGGCCATTTTGGTTGTGGGAAATGAGGGGATAGAAGAAAGGGATTTTGTTATTAAAATTCCTTTAAATGAGATGGGATGGAAGGAAGAGGGCGAATATAAAATTACAAATTTATGGACAAATGAAATAAAAATTGTGCGGGCAAAGAATATGAAATGCCTTAAAGTTACTGTTCCTGGTGATTATAATGCCGGGGGAGGGGTACGGGCATACCGTATTGAAGAAATTTGCTCGTTAATGTGATATATGTGCATTTACATGCAATAATCTAATTTATATCGTTCAAAAAGGGATTGAGACTTTTATCAAAGCATCAATCCCTTTTTATCTGAAAAAATATATGATAAAATGTTTGAATCATAATAAAGATTTACAAAACATTTTAATGATGTTTTTATATTGTAAGTTCGTAACACAAGGAAGAGGTTCAGGAAATATGAAATATGACAGAATACGGAAGGCTGTTTTTATAGAAAGACCAAACCGTTTTATCGCCCATGTGGATCTGGAAGGAAAACGGGAGACTGTTCATGTGAAAAATACAGGACGTTGTGCGGAACTTCTCGTTCCGGGGACAGAAGTTTATATCCAGGAAAGCAGCCTGAGCGAAGACAATGCTGCGGATTTTACAATTAATAATACAGGAGATGCGGCATGGAAGATCCAGCTGAAGCAAAACAATGTGGAACTTGAAAAGGGACAGTGGTACAGGCTTTCTCTTGATGCTAAGGCAAGTATACCAAGAGAGCTGATGTTTGCGATCCAGAGAGATGGATCTAGTGATGATGACGGGACACCTTATTCGGGAGAAAAAATCGTAGAACTGGGAACCGATTATAATAAATATGAGACTGTTTTTCAGATGACAGGCGAAACAGATCCGAAAGCGCTTCTCAGTATTTCTATGGGAGCAGTTGGAGGAAGGCAGATAACAGAAAAACATCGGATATGTATTGACAATATTAATCTTGAAAAAATTGATGCACCGGATATCGGTGAACAGCCAGTAGGAGAAAACCTTCTGGTAAACAGTGATTTTTCTTCCGGAAATGAAGGCTGGGAGAATGCGGTTACATCTCCGGGAGCAGCGGATGTTTCTTTTGAGAATGGGCGTGCCGTATATAAGATTAGCAATGTTGGAACCGAGGACTGGAATGTACAGCTAAAACAGAATGGAATCGTTCTTGAACAGGGAGAGCACTACAAAGTTACATTCAAGGCAAAGTCTTCAGAAGCCCGGACGATCAAACTGGCAATGCTCAGCCCGAGCTACAATTGGTTTGGTGGAGAAGACCTGGTGCTGGATAAAGATCAGGAGGAAGAGTTTACAGTAGAGTTTACAATGAATGACGAAACAGAGACGAATGCTTCTATGGTTATCTCAATGGGAGCAATTGCAGAAATTGATACCCTTGCTTCAACAGTAGAATTGTCCGAATTTTCATTGATCAGGACATCGTAGAAAGATT